>Ga0209344_10000665_pt1 | contig 55090 bp, 49 predicted proteins | sample Cruoilmetagenom6_FD_187293 | JGI IMG/M metagenome (GOLD analysis project Ga0209344, IMG submission 187293) | Oil polluted marine microbial communities from Coal Oil Point, Santa Barbara, California, USA - Santa Barbara Oil Seep Sample 6 (SPAdes)... | ecosystem: Environmental > Aquatic > Marine... | reverse complement strand
TCTCAGACGCACTCGCCGCATGTGTTGGAGGCATCGGGATCGCACCCGGCGCAAACATCAACTACGACACCGGAACCGCAATCTTCGAAGCAACCCACGGCACAGCTCCAAAGTACGCCGACCAAGATAAGGTCAACCCAGGCTCAGTGATCTTGTCAGGAGAAATGATGTTCCGCCACATGGGCTGGAACGAAGCCGCCGACCTCATCATCAAGGGTATCAACGGCGCGATCGGTAACAAAACAGTCACCTACGACTTCGAGCGCCAAATGGACGGCGCCACCCTCCGCAAATGCTCCGAGTTCGCCGACGACATCATCAGTCATATGGACTAAATGTAATCAAAACATCTTTTCAACCCCAAAACCTCCGGCACGCCCGGAGGTTTTTTGATATGATTTTAGTTCCCCGACGACATCATCAGCCATATGGGGTAAAACATTTTCATTTTGCGATTCGATTCGATTCGGTTTGGTATACTAATTCCGCATGGGTTTACACTTATGCTGTTATTTAAATAGGTGCTAGAGTAGATATATGCCTCTTAATGTAAAAGCAGCCATACAGATTCAGAAAACTTTAGAGCGAATCAAGATCGTTGATAGCGACGCATTTGAAAATTTATGCGTATCACTAGATGGATTAGAAGAAGATAAGCAATTGGTTTTGGCGCATATATTTTCTAGAATGTATTATTGCGAATTGTCTCAATATCCAATAAAAATGAAATCAATTGTAAGCACAGCATGCCAAGAAATAAGGAAACGGAACTACAAAAAGGCATACATATCGCCTGTTCGATCCAAAGATGCGAGGCAAGCAAAAAGTGGTGAAACCGTAGCATACTCTGTAAGAGCAGCAGGGCACTTTGAAAAGTGCATGCCTAATTTCAAGATTGAGCATTTAAACTTACCTATTCCCCAGCGAGCAAATAATTCTGTATTGGTACTACTCGATGATTATGTAGGTTCGGGCGGGTCAGTAGAGAAGGTGCTCAAAAAAGATGGTCTAGATTGGGATCTGGAAGATGTAATTGTATGTTGCATAGCCTGCCACAGCCATGGTTTTGAGTATCTTGACACTCTAGGCATTGAAGTTTTCGCGGCAGACTTAAGGGATCGGAGTATTTCTGATTATCCAAAAAATGATTTGGATAAAGAATTTGCTATCGAAGTAATGGATTGGTTTGCGAGAGAGTTCGAGGTGGATGCTGATAAAGTACTAGGATGGGGTGCGTGTGAGTCAATTGACCTACTAATGCGAATACCAAATAATTGTCTACCCTTTATGTGGCACAACTCCAAGCCTAGTGCCGAACAAGAAAAGACCTGGATTGCACCTTTTGCGAGGTTTTACTAATGCGACAGATTTCATTGGCCGTAGTTGTAAAATCGGTGAGAGACGGGAAGCCGCTAGAAGCCTTGTTAAGCCCGACTACTAATTATTCCGACTTGATCGTTCTATTGTCAATTGCAGAGCGCAAAGAATATATTCAAAGCTCGGAAGCTGGCTTCAGTGTTACTGAAGGCGGGAGAGAGTGGATTGCAAAGTCATCAGCAGAGGGACTCGAAAATCAATCCGGTCTTGAAAGATGGCTTTGTGTGCCAGATCAGATGAAGATTGACGAACTACTAGATGATCAGATATACTTACCAGAGTCGTATTGGTTGCCTTAGCGGGCATGGTTAGCTTTAGTGCCAGTGAGGTTTCCTCACATGATCAGCGAGTCGCTGATCAGGATAGAACCTATTTTCAAGCGGTGTCAATCTGAGATCAAGATCACAGATTGACACTGCGACTGCGTCGGACCGTATTACTTCTTGCGAAGTAATACGGTCGCATCAGCGAGTTAGTGGAGTTAATCATGCCTGTTGCAACCATACGACGAGGCGGGCAGCTAAGGGATAATTGGGATAACTATGCAGAGCGGTTCGCGGTTGCTGCGACCATGTATGGGCGCAGTGAAGAATGGACAAGCGCTTGTTTGGCATACGCGCTTTCATTAAAGAAGAGTTGTGTGCCAGTTATTTATGACCAAGAACATTTCTCACGCCTTTGTGGTATTTCGCCAGTTGCACTTGATTCCATGGTATGGAATAAGAAGAGTTACTATAAGCGCTGGCGAATTCCAAAGAAGAAGTGTGGCGAATTTCGTGATATATGTGAGCCGCTGCCCTCCCTTAAACAAGTGCAGAGATTTATACATAAATCTGTATACAAAAGTGTTCCAGTTTCAGGGTACAACTTTGCGTACATCAGTGGGCGTGGGGTAAAGCAGCATGCTCAACTGCATTCGGGTAGAAAATATGTTTACGCTGTCGACATTAAAGACTTTTTTTCGTCGATTTCACCTGAAAGATTGTTTGGTTTAAACAGATATCTTGGCTATTCTGTGGGGCTTTCTTGGCTCTTCGCGAGTTTGTGCACTTTTGAAGGGGGATTGCCGCAAGGCGCCCCAACTAGTCCAATTTTGTCTAATCTAATATCGCGACGGCTAGATAGGCGTCTTTCACAGCTCGCAAGATCAGCTGGCATGGTCTATTCTAGATATGCTGATGATATCTTTTTTTCTTCTTCTTCAAAGAACGCGAACATTCTTAAATCCATTGGAGTAATAGTGGTTGCGGAGGGTTTTGAATTGAATCACTCAAAAACTAGAATTTTAACTAATTCGCGTCGCCAAATTGTTACGGGTGCAGTTGTAAACCAGCGAGTGCGAGTGTCAGGGAATATAAAGAAAAAGATTCGGCAAGAAGTTTATTATATTAATAAGCATGGATTGCTAAGTCATATAGATCGTAGAGGGATTGAAAGATCAAACTATTTAGGGCATTTGATTGGCAGAATCGGGTGGGCTTTGTATTTGGATCCTTCGGACTCTGATTTGATTCAATGGAATAAGGAAATGAGAGCTCTAACATAGTTCGCCGGGTGCCATGCTGGTGGTCTTCCACCTGCATGATCTTCAACATCCCACTCTTTGCGCGCAAACCCGTCCCGCCGCCCCCTATTTCAGAGGCGGTTTTTTTACACACAAACAACATCACCACACAAAAAAACGGGAACGCCAATGCGTCCCCGTCCGATCATTCAAACATGAATCCAACACCCATCATCGCCGCCGACGAACAACCCCGAGCCCCGCCAGTGCAAACACCGCACCAACCCCAGGCGTCGGCACAATCGCCATCTCGATCACCACCGAGTCATTGAAAAAGTTCGTCGCATCGTTCGGCCCAATGCCCTCGGGCTGAATCCCCGCAAGCGCCCACCCGTCCTCCGAATCAAGGAAGTCCAGCGTAAAGACCCGCTCCACACCAAAGTCGTCCGGCGTGAGCATCACCTCGTAATCCGAGACAGTCCCAGTCGCAGACAAAACAACCGTGACCCCATCGCTCAGCTCATTCGCCAGCGTGACCCGGACCTCCATCGTCAACATCTCGCCCGTGTACACCCCGTCGCTGGTCCAGCGCCGATAGGTCATGTGATTCGCATTGATGGACGAGCCCATCGGAGTCTGTGATGTCGCACTGATGAACCCAACACCGTTCTCGCTTGCTTTCCACCCGTTCCCATTCCAGTAATCAAGCAAGGGGAACCCGCCGGAGAACGCCCCGCCGTCGCCGCTGCGTCCGTACCCATATTTCCACGACCCACTCCCGGTGCTGTCCGTGTGCCCTTGCTGCGCAACATCAAACTCGCCGCCAGCATCAACCGACCCGCCATCGAAACCGATGCCGTCATTCATCGCCAACTGAAAGTCATTCACTGAGTGTGCAATGACACCACCCAACGACAAACCACTCGCCGCACCGATCAAGCTCGCGCAAAGCACCATATTCATGTGTGTCCCCTCGTTTGTTTGTCCCATTCGCAGATTGTCCCGTCTACAGATTGTCCCCGTCCACAACCGATGCGCACCGGCTGATAACCCAAGTATGTCACAAGATTCATTCCTCGCTACCAATCTAAATTGTTTTCTCCCACTCGACGCATCGACTGGTCCTCTCAGTGCGCACGAACCAGCCATGCCCGCGCGCAATCTTTCAGATTGCTCAAAACAGTTGTTATCCATTGTCCTGAAACGATTTACAACAAGTAGGCCTTTGCATACTAACCCGCTTTGTGCGCACAAACCCGTCCGCCGGTCCCCTTTATAGAGACCCGATTTATCTGAGCTCATCTACGCATTTCGGATACACTCTCCCATGCCCAACACCTTGAGCTATGAGATCCAAACACAAGACGGTCAGGGCTTCTTTATCCAGCCCCTGATCGACGGTAAACCATTCCAGGACTTCTGCCCCAAGGGCATCGACACGAACTACCTAATCGATGGCTCGCAAATTCAACAGACCCACGCCAGAACAGTCTTCCATGCCCCGATCGGTCCTTATACCGAAGAAGCCCTCGTCTTCATCTGCAGCTGCGGCGAGTGGGGCTGCGCTAGCAATAGTGTCACCATGCAAGTAGACGACCTCACCGTGACATGGTCCAAATTCAAAACCCACCCGCATCAACCGGAATCGTTCGAGGGCGATATCGAGCCGCTGATCTTCGACCGCCCACAGTACGAGTCTGTCTGCGAGAGCATCCATGCCGCCTACCTCAAGCAATGCATGGAGCACCTAGCCACCGTGCTGCGGCCACTAGAGCAATCTCACCTCGACCCGGCCACCCGCTCCGATCCAGACGCCATGGCCGCGCTGCTCCACCCAGACTTCATCGAGATAGGCGCTTCAGGCAGAACCTACAACCGCGATGACACCCTCGCGCTGCTCAAAGCAGAAACAGTCAACCCGACATACATCATCTCCGATTTCACCGTTCATCCGATCCCTTCCCGCGATGCGCACTGCAGGATCGCGCGGACGCAGTACACCATCACCGCGACAACAGCTGATTCCACGCAACGCACATCCCGCCGAACCACGATCTGGCAGAACAACTTGCTCGCAGGCAAATGGCATATGCTCTTCCATCAGGGAACACTAGTTGCATGACCCACACCATCTCCTTCCAACCCGACCCATACGGCGAATGCGGCGAAATCCTCGCCTACATAGACGGTACACGAATCACACACATCATCAGCGAATATGAACGAGAGAGTAATCCCTCAGGCAGAGCACATGATAAGACTTCACGTGATGGTGGGATTCCGCTCGATGAAATCCAAGGGAGTTTCGAGCACACTGTGTGTGACCGAGTCTTGCAGTCTAGTCAAGGTGTGATACTGCTCGTCTGCGACTGTGGCTATTCCTCTTGCAGCTCAACCAAAGTTGATATCGAAGTGACCGATACTCAAATCATCTGGTCGAATCTACGCACATGGATCTCAAAGTATGAGCCCTATGCTGATTTCGGCCCTTGGATGTTCAATCGCACTCAATATCAATCGGCATGTGATGAACTTTATGAGCGGTCGAAGATAAACCCTTAGTTTTACAAATTTCAAGTTTCCCCAAAACAGTTTTTATCCCTTCCCCAGCTGTGACTTACAACAAGTAAGCCCCCGCATACCAACACGCTTTGTGCGCACAAATCCGTTCGCCGGTCCTCTATATGGAGGCCGGTTTATTTATGCACAAAGGACAACACATGCGACTCATCACAGATCATCAAACCAATCAGCCAACTCTCACCGAGCATCTCCTCGACGATCTACTCGATCCTGCAAACACCCCAACCCAGATCTGCACAATCCACAACCTCACCCTGACCCAACTCGCCACCATCATCAACTCAACCCAGTACCAACGCGCTATCAACGAAATCCAATTCATCAACAACGCAAGATCGACACCCATCGAATCGAGCCTGAGACTCCAATCGAAATCCGTCGCGCGAGACATCGCCTCCGCCGCCTTCTGCGCTGCGCAAGATATCAATCAACTCAAAGCAACATGCGATCCGAAACTCGCAAGCGCTAAATCTAGATTCTTAGAAACTGCTCGCAAAGCAACGAACGAGTTACACCTCGCGGACTCGACCACCAAGGTACAACGCCGCTCCGATCAACACCAGATTCTTGATGATGTACTGACCCTCAAGAGTGGGGACCCCAAAGCTCTGCCAAGTGACATCAGGAAGCAAAACCAATGGGATGAAAGTTCCAGGCATCTGCAAGAACATCAACAAAATCCCGGCCCGCGTCATCCATCGACCCATCCCCAACCATCGACCCGGATCAATCAGACAGATCCCGATTGCCACTTCCCACCATCCGAGGACCGGAATGAACCAATCCGGATCAACCCCCCAGTACACTGTGCGAGCAACCAAATCCGCAGCAGGACTAACCCCCAAGGGTTTAAGCACCCCGAACCAGATAAATACCACTCCCAACCCAAACCGAAGCACCGGTTCTCCCAACGCACGCATTGCCGCAGAAATCCGCTCATCAACACGATCAAGTTGTCCAGTATTCATACCCCAAGTCTATGCAACAATGACTCATCAAAGACTGCATCTAAACTCTTGTTCCCGTCGAATAAATCACTAAGCTCATACGTTCATAAACGAGCTTGTTTTACTATTCGAAAAAGGAGAGAAAGAGATGAAGATCACAATATCCGCAATAGCACTCGCTACTGCCTTGTCCACCGTGTCTGTCGCAAACGCAGGCATCTTTGATGAAGCAGTCCTCGGAGACTTCTCCGATGATCGTTTCGCACCAACCGTCCTCGACTTCGAACTTGGTTCCAACATCGTTACCAACGAAGTCATCAACTCCAACGACCTAAGCGACGGCGACCGCGACTACTACACCTTCTCGTTGTCCGCCGGAGAATCAATTGATTCCATCACGCTCGTTGACGCTTCCAATCCGCTCGGCGGATTCGATTCCACCGCATTCGTCGGCCTCGCATTCGATTCCATCTTCGACTTCGATGCAGACACATTCGATGGTCCAGGTCTCGAAGGATTCGTCCTCACAACTTCAGATCTCGTTGGAACCAACATCCTCTCCGAGACCTCTGGCGGCCTCGCAAGTCTCGGCGCAGGAGATTACTCCCTCTGGATCCAACAAACCGGAGACGCGCTCACAAGTGTGTCGCTCAACTTCAATGTTGTTCCTGCACCAAGCACCGGATTAGCTCTCGCTGCAATGGGTCTGATCACCGTCCGCCGCCGTCGCTAAACAAAGCTATTTCAATCCAAAGGCCCCAAGCCCCAAAACACCTCGCTTATCGCGAGGTGTTTTCATATGATTCTACAAACTCTTGAATGATAACGAACTGAACTGATCCGCATACAATCGTGTATGCCTGAGAACAGTCGCCCACACATCTTCGTAGCAACTCATCACAAGTCAGGGACCGTCTGGCTCATCTCAACATTTCGCAGGATCGCTCAAGCAAACTCCTTTATTTTTAATCATCTCAATACCGGAGAATCGGGTTGGAATTTGCGATCAGATAAGCTCGAATACTTCGAACAACAACGAGCAATCAGCGAGTCTCAATCTGATCTTCCTGCGATCTTTGTCGATTATCATTCTGCCTTTCCTGATTTGAGCAACTGCAAAGGAACCAGAGGAGCTCGTGGGATTCATATCATCCGGGATCCTCGCGATATGCTTCTCTCTGCGGTTCGATATCATCTCGTATCTGATGAGCCTTGGTTGCATCAGCCTATGAAAGAGTTTGCGAATCAGACCTATCAGCAGAAACTAAACACTTACAGCACACTCGAAGATCGGATTAAGTTCGAGATAGATCACTACATGGGTCGTGCAATCCGAGAGATGCATGCGTTCGATCGTCAAAATGTTTTTCGTGATGTGAAGTACGAAGAGCTGATTATTGATCATGACATGTTGCTTTGGCATGAGCTGCTGATCCACTTAGAAATGAAGGGGACTGAGATCATCCGATCTATGCAAGCGTTCTGGCACTCTTCGATCTTCGGTGAAATGAAAGAGGTTGCTGAATCCGGGAATCATAAACACATTCACGACAGCAAACCGAAGCAATGGCAATCACAACTCTCTGCAGAATCTCTTGATCTTATTCAATGCGCATATGAAACTGAGATTGCCCAACTGGGCTATCAACTCGCAGACCCAGCTGACTTGGTGTATACTGCTTAAGTCTCGACTTGGAGGACTAGCTATGCGATTGTTCATGATCTCGATAACCTTCCTTTTACCAGTTATGCTGGTTTTGCCTGCGTGTTCTTCAACAGGGATTGCGATCCGCGAGAAGATGGGGACTCCAAAGCGCGAGCAACTTGTTGATCGAGTTGACGAAACCCGCGATGCTCAGGAGTCGGCAAAGGAACAGTTCGCGAGTACTCTCGATGAACTGAAAGCATTGTCAGGGTACGCGAACGACGAGCTCGATTCGGCATACAAACGACTCAGCTCGCAACTCGATCGTGCTCAATCACGAGCAGATAAAGTTCGCGCCAAGATCAAATCAGTTGATCGAGTGTCGAAAGCACTCTTTGCAGAATGGGAAGATGAGCTTGAAGAGTATTCAACTGATTCACTCCGCAATGCTTCTGCGAGACAGCTCGACGATACCAAGTTTCGATTCAATGAAGTGATCTATGCGATGCGAAAAGCAGAATCGAAAATGGAACCGGTCCTCGCGGCGTTTAATGATCAGGTGCTTTTTCTCAAGCATAATCTCAACGCTCGCGCGATCGCATCTTTAGACTCCACATTGCTTGAGTTGGAATCAGAAATTGGTTTGCTTATTGCAGATATGGAAGCATCGATCGCTGAGGCAAACTCGTTTATTGATGAGATGAGCGGGGAACAATAGTTCCGGATTACTCATACAGCTTTGCAAACTGTGTCCAGAAGGTTGGGTAGGTTTTATCTACGCACTTTGGATTGTCGATGGAGATGTTGGGTCGACGCAATGCGATCAATGACAGCGACATTGCCATCCGATGGTCATCGAATGTTTCGAACACGATTGGCTCACAGTTGGGGGAGCAATCAACTCCTGAATCAGGTGGCGTGATTGAGATGACATCGTCGTCGCCGTTGATGTTTGTCTCTACAAAAACGCTGAGTTTGCCGAGCTGAGATTGCATCGCGGCGATTCGGTCGCACTCTTTTACTCGCAGCGTTATTGCTCCTTTGATGATCGTTGTCCCTTTGGAGAAGCACGCGACTGCTGCGAGTGACATTACTGCGTCGGGCATGTCGCTCATATCACAAATGATTGGGTTGAGCGATGAGCTCCCTTTGCACGCGAGAGTATTTTTCTTTGTCAGGAGATTGCATCCCATTTGTTCGAGTAGGTGCGGGAACTGGGCGTCTCCTTGTGAGGATTGATTGTTGAGATCAAATCCTCGTACTCTGATTGTCGCTTTGGGGAGTAATGCGCCGGCGGCCCACCAATAGGTTGCACCAGAAGCATCTGGCTCGATATCTAGATTAAACGAGTCTAATCCGGGATGCACTCGGATGGTCGATAGGTCATCGCTGTGTTGAACTTTGATACCAAGATGATCGAGCAGATCGAGTGTCATTCTGACATAGCTTGCGCTTGTTGTCCCGTCGGGCATCGAGATGGTTAATCCATCATCGAGGAAGACTGCGACAAGCATCAGTGCTGTTATGAACTGGGATGACTGAGTCGGTCCGATCGTGAGTTGATTGGTGCTCAACTCGCTGGGAGGGGCTATCCGAAGTGGGGGGCAGCCTTGCTTGTTGAGATACTCGATCGATGCGCCGAGTGTTTCGAGTAGCTTGGCAAGCTCTTCGATTGGGCGCTGCTGCATTCGTTCATTGCCTGTGATGGTCAAGGGGGCGTTGGCAAGTAGTGCGCTGGCGGTGAGGAAGCGGGTTGCGGTTCCTGCGTTGTTGAGATCGAGGGTTGAGTTTGTGGAGTCGATTTTCCATCGGCCTCCGGTTCCTGTGATTTGCAATGCTTCCGGGTTCGATTGATCAACAAGAGCGCCGAGTTGAGTGATCGCTTCGATCATTCTCGCGGCGTCATCTGCAGCAAGCAAAGCGTGATTAAGGGTTGAAGTACCATGGCACAGAGCTGCAAGGAGTAGGGCACGGTTTGTGATGGACTTTGAACCTGGTGGATGGATCGTGATGTCGAGTGGGAATGCGCCAGGAGAGCGCGTCCAAGTTGGGAGCGTTAGCTGGGCTGGGAGCGCGTCGATTTCGAGATGAGCGGGGAAGTTCAACGGCATTGATTAGCCATCTTTGCGGAATACTGCGACGACATCTTCGATTGGGATGACGAAGAGGCGGTTGTCCCCTTCAAAGTCGACGGGGATTGCTTGCTTTGGATTAAACAAGATTCGGTCGTATTGACGAACAGGGTAGTCTGGGTCATTCTCAACTTGTGTAGAGATTGCTACGACTCGTCCTGTGATGGTTGGGATTTCGATCTTGTCAGGAAGATGGATTCCTGATTTGGTTTGTTTTTTGTCTTCGTCTTTGCGGATGAGGACACGGTTACCGATTGGTTCGACGGTTTCGAGCTCTGAGTTCTTTGGTTTACTGCTTGCCATGTTCGATTGTAGCTTCAGAGATACACAGAGGTGTGTCTTGAGAACGATTGCTTATTCGATCCCACGGAGTGTCATTTCTAGTTCGAGGGTTTCATCGCCGCGAATGACAGTGAGCTTAATGATGTCTCCTGGTTCGTTTGCGGTGAGGACTGGCATCCATGCTTCGACGGAATCGATTTCTTGGCCGTTCCATTGGGTTATGCGATCTCCGGTGCGGAGACCGGCTGCTGAAGCACTGGTGTCTTCGAAGATTCGTTCGACGTTCATTCCACCCTTTGAGGAGTTTGATGGGATGATTCCGACGCGGACATTGGGTCCGTCTTTTTTAGGTTTTTCAGTGCCTGAAGCTGGATGAACGAGGCGGGTTTGCTGAGTCGCAGCGTCGTAAGCCATTGACGAGACGATGAGCGAAACACGAACGCATCCTTCCTCGTCGATCAGTTCGGTTGTGTCATCAGGAGAGTGGTAGCGTTCGTGGAGTCCAGTAAAGAAGAATAGGTTTGGGACAGCGACGGCGTCGAACGACGCATGATCGGAGCGGCCTTCTCCTACTGAGACTTCGGTTGAGAATGGGACTGCTGCGTTATTGAGGTGAGGAGTCGCAAAGTCAGAGAATCCCTTTGCGGATTTAAAACCTCCGACTTCGAGTAGGCCGTCGGATAGGGTACCGATCATGTCCATGTTTAGCATTACGACATGGTCATCGATTGGTACGATCGGGTTTTGTGTGTAGTACCTTGATCCGTTGAGTCCGGACTCTTCAGCGGTAAACCAGAGGAAGAGGATCGAGCGAGCATCTTCGTTGTCTGCGAGGAGTTGGTAGCGTTGAGTAAGCGTTTGCGTGCTGAGCAAGTTTGCGGTGGTCCCAGTTCCGTTGTCATCTGCGCCTGGGTGAACTTCTCCCTTGCGGTTTGGCATTCTTGAACCGAATTTGCCGTACCCGACGTGGTCGTAGTGAGATCCGATGACGACATATTCATTCTTGAGTGCGCCTTTACCTGGTAGGATGGCGCCGATGTTCGAGGTCCATTTTGGAGTCCGTTCAATTTGGATATCCATTGAAATTTCTGCATCACCCAATGGGAGGACGGTGCCTGCTTCGTTTGCTTGTTCGATGAGTGATTCGAGCGTGTGTGGGATCGAAGCATCGCTTTGAGTGTGTGACAAGATTGCACGCGCGACATCTGGGGTGACATGGATCACAGGGATGTCGTATTGCGGGCCGGTTTGTTTGCCCATCTTGGTTGATGGGGGAGATGTTGATTCGATTGATTCGAGCAAGTGCACACGCGAATCGGAAGCGTTTGGAGGGGAGACGATGATGACTGCTGCAGCGCCTCTGCGTTCGAGTGCTGTGACTTTGTATGTTAAGCGGGAGTTGTGGGACCATTTTCCACCTTCGCGCCAGATGGAGAGTCCTTCTTCGTCCATTGGTTCGTAGTTAAGGCACATCGCGATGCGGCCTTCGATGGATTCGGTTGTTTCAAATCCAAGGTAGTTGTTTGGACCTGAGACGATCGCGTATCCAACGAATGAAACTGGAGCGTTTACCGCGACTGAACCTGAATATGCGAGCGGGGAGAACTCTGCTCCTGGATCAAAGGAATGGGCGCCGACGGTGAGTGTTTCAGTTGTCGGTGCGGCTTGTGAGCCCATTTGGATTTGCTGACGGAAATTTGCGAAGGGGGTAGAGACTTCTGAGCCGTCCGATGCGGTTTGTGTTGTTGGGAATGCAGGGGTTAATCCGATTTCGATCAAATGTGATTCAATATAATTGGCAGCGTCTTCGATTCCGCGTGAACCGGGGACTCGACCTTCCATTGATGGGTCTGCGATGACATCGAGCATCTCTGTGTATTTTTCGACGAGTGATGGATCGATTTGAGGTAGGTCTCCAAGTTCAGCGGCTTTGGCGTCTCGATCTTGCTTCGCTCGGTTTGATTCGAGTTGTTGCTTTGCTCTGCGGGCACGAACTTCATCTGCGGTCTCTGGGCCTGCGAAAGCGGAGAGAGGGAATGAAGCGAGGATTGTGAGGATGAGGAGTCGTCTGAGCATAATGATGTGTCCGCATTGGATGGGAGTTGGAATGAGCTAAGTTGTACAAGTGTAGTGGGAAATGGTTGCTTGGGGGGTAAGTTGGGTAATGAAAAAGCCGCCCTGTTTATGGCGGCTTTGGGGGTGTGAGTTGTGAAATTGAGTTATGGGCAGCCTGCATTGAAAAGTATGGTGAAAGCGGAGATATCGAAGAAGTCGAATTCTCCATCTTGAGTTAAGTCTGCTATGGGATCCTCATTGCCAAGTAGTGTTAGAAACAGTGACATGTCGAAGAAATCGACTTCGCCGTCGCCTGTGAGATCTGCAAAGCATTCTGGGCAGGATAAACAGAGTTCAAGTCAGCAGGTTGTAATGTGCTTTTCGTGTGAAACTTATGTAAGTAGAAAATTCTTGGAAAGATTTTGGTAGAGGGTGTCGGCGAGTTCGCTCATGGATGGGATGTGTTGTTCGCCGAGGATTTGTGATATGGAGATTACTGGTCGGCCGGCGAGGCCGCAGGGGACGAGCAGGTTGTAGTGATCCATGTTGGGATTGAGGTTGATTGCGAGGCCGTGGAGGGTGATCCATTTGCGGACTCGGACTCCGATTGCGCAGATCTTTGCGGGTTGATCGATTGATAATTGATGTTGAGGGTTGTCGGATGGCGAAACCCAAACTCCAGTCGCGTCTGGGTCGATGTGCGCTTTGATGTCATAGGTAGCAAGGGTGTTGATGACTGCTTGCTCGAGTGCTCTGATGTAGTCGTGGATCCGGAGCTTTGCAGCGTTGAGATCGAGAATGGGGTAGCAGACGAGTTGTCCTGGGCCGTGGTATGTGACATCTCCTCCTCGATCGGTTTGATGGAGTGAAACCCCTTGTTGTGCAAGTTGCTCTTTGGAGAAGAGTACATGTCCTGGCGCGTCTGGTCTACGTGTGACTGTGATGACTGGATCGTGCTCGATCATCATGACGCGTCCGAGGAGTGCGTCTGGGGTTTTCCGAGCGTCGAGGACCTGCGTGTGATGTGCCTGTTGGCGTTCATACGCTGGTTCGTAGGCGAGTCGTTCGAGCGGGATGTGTGTCAGTGGAATCACGGATGAACTATATCCAGTCCAGCGATCGATCGACCTATAGTTGTTGCATGACACAGATACATCCTACAGCGATCGTTTCAGATGAGGTAGAACTCGGTAATGGGGTAGAAATTGGACCTTTTTGTATACTCACAGGGCGAGTGAAGCTCGGGGATGGAGTGAAACTCATTGCTCGGGTCTCGATTCAGGGTCCTGTAGAGATTGGTACGAATACGGTTGTGTATCCGAATGCTTCGATTGGGTTTGAGCCACAGGATTATAAGTTTGCGCCTGGTTCACTCACTGCGGGGGTGGTTGTTGGGTCGGATTCGATACTCCGCGAGAGTGTGACTATTCATTCTGCGAGTAATGATCACACACCTACGAAGATTGGGAATCGGGTGATGATGATGATTGGGAGTCATGCGGGGCATGACTCTACAGTGTGTGATGATGTCATTATGGTTAACTCAACACATTTGGGTGGGCATTCATTGTTACAGGATCGTGTGATATTCGCAGGCGGGTCCATGCTTCATCAGTTCTGTCGAGTTGGGCGTCAAGCGATGACGAGTGGTTGTACTGTGTTGACGGGTGATCTCCCTCCGTTCTGTATGGCGGTGGGTCGGAACACGATTGTCGGGCTCAACATGGTTGGGATGCGTCGATCAGGGATGGCACGCGAGGAAATAGATGCAGTGCGATTTGCGTATAAGACGGTGCTTCGCAAGAATCCTCCTATGCCTGTGATGAAGGAGATGCTCGCGGAGCTTGGTGCGCGATCTCCATCTGTGAAACTGATGTCTGATTTTATCGCTGAAGCGAAGCGTCCGATTGCGCCAGTCGGCGGGCGGAGAGTTTCGTAATGCCGATCTGGGGTGAGAGCTATGGAACACGAAAAAGTGATCCGGAGGGAGCAATCTCTGCGGACGCGTGTGGTGCGGTGTGTGTACTTGCGTCTGGATCGAAAGGGAACTGCGCAGTGCTTGTTGTCCCAAAGACTTCGACAACTGCTCGACGGGTCTTGCTCTTTGACGCGGGGTTGAGTCCGAGTCGGACAGCTCGATTATTGAATGAGCGAGGAATTCGTCCGGATGAAGTGGATGAGATTATTTTTACACATCTTGATTCAGATCATTGTCATTCGGGTTGGGTGAAAGCGATCCGCCCTGGATCACAGACAGGTGCGTGGCGTGCAACACTTCGGATTCATCGGATGCACATGGGGCGCGCCGAGCGAATGGGGTTGTTGTATACAAAGACTGAGCCATTTGATGATTTGTTTTCTCCTGCGAATGGCATTGAAATTCGATCGTTGATGCTCGCGCATGATGATCTAGGTGTAGCGGTATTTAGAGGCGAGATCAAACTCCCGGATCGAACGCATGGATCATTTGGTTACGCGACGGATCTCGGTCACATTCACAACGGGTTGATTGATCATCTCGCGGGTGTTGATACGCTTGCGATTGAATCAAACTATTGTCCAGTGCTTCAGGAGAACTCTGGGCGCCCTGCGTTTCTCAAGAATCGAATCATGGGTGGGGCAGGGCACTTGAGCAATGAGGAGTCTGCACTCGCGGTTTCACGGATTTCTCCTCGTCAGCAACTGATCTTGTTGCATCTGTCTCAGGAATGTAATGAGCCTGCGATTGCGATGGGGCATCATCGTCGCTTTATTGAGCAGGACGATGATCGAGAGTGTGTGATTTCGACTCAGCAAGAAGCAACCCCTTGGATTCCTATCGAGGGCGGGGAGCATCGTCGTCAGCTTGAAGTTCATACAAAGCATAAGCAGGTTGGGTTGTTTACTCAGAGGCAATCAGGCACAGCGGACACTTCACGAGAGCAGTCATGAGTGTTGGGCGTCAGATTGAACCGAAGCCAGGGAGTACGGAGTCGGCTCGGCCGTTGTCTTGGGGCGAGCGCGAAGAGCAGAGACGGAATCGCAAATCGGGGACGCTTCAAAGCTCAAGCTCTGGATTTGTTGCTCGTATTCGGAATCGACTCAATCGATTCACACGAACACTGGGATTGACACGGAACAAGGTTGTTATCGAAAGTGTGATCTATAGAGAACGAACAACAACGAGTCTTCGTAGGACACTCTCGCTTACTGGATCAGGAGTGAAGGAATACGATGTTGAGTTTCCGAATCGATCCGCTGCAATGCAGAGTCAGCAGTATCCTTGGCGAGAGAAGATGCGTATCCGATACACACGGAATCGAGTCTTTGCGGATCTGGGAAATGATCCTCGGGTGCAGTTCGCTGATCAGCTCAAAGAACTGATCAAACCTGGGTTCCGGGTTCTTGAGCTTGGGTGTGGAACAGGGAGCAGTAGTCGTCAGCTTGCAGAGCTTGTTGGACCATCTGGTGGGGTGGTTGCGATCGATCGTGACGGCGAGTCGATCAGGTATGCGAGGCAGAGGCATCGGAGAGATCATCTTGGGTTTGAGCTTGGTTGGCTCGATACGCTCGAAGGCGAGCTCGATGGTGCATTTGACGCGGTGCTCGCGGTTGATCTTTTTCGAGATGCTGGGGATGATCCAGCTAAAAGTCGAGCGGTTTCCTCGCTCTGGAGGGTCGTGAACCCAGGGGGTGTTATTGGGGTCATGTCAACAGATCAGACAATGCTCGCTTCTATCACAGATCGGCTCGGAGCTTTGGGGGTTGAAATGATCTCCTCATATCAATCTCAGACGGTGCACAGCTGGGGGAGTTGGCTCGGCAAGAGACCCGAAAAGAGCGATGGGAAGACGAAGTGAGTCGAGCTTGATGAATTCAACGAATCGGTGGGTTCGAGGGTCTAAGATGATTCAATGAATATGCAAGAAGAACCCAATATGAATAGCTCTGACAACTCCTCTGAAGAGAACTCGCATCGCGCGGGTGCGACGATGTCGAGTGGAGCAAAAATTCTCGATACTGAGCAAGCAAGAGCATTTGCGATCCGTGCAGCACAATCGTTGACAGACGATAAGTGTTCTGATGTCGTTGTGATCGATGTTGCGGGGTATTCACCTGTCACTGGATTTATTGTGATTGGTTCTGGTTCATCTGCAAGACAAATGCGGAGTGCTCTTGAATCTCTCGAAGATGTTGCTCAAGAGTGCGGCACAAGCACATATCAGATTTCCAAAGATAACGATGCGCTCTGGCTCCTCGCGGACTTTGTTGATGTGGTTGTCCATCTGTTCGAACCAAACGCGCGATCACATTACGATCTTGAGGGATTGTGGTTTGAAGGAGAGCGTCTTGAAGTTCCACCTTCATCACGCTCGCAATCGGGTCGGCCGCTTGGCGGCGAAGGCAGCGTGTAAGCGATGGATGCGGTTGAGGTCAAGCTTCCAGCTCATGAGTACCAAGTGACGATTGGTGCGGGTGCGCTCGGGCATGTAGCGCCGTTCTTGACAAGCTTGACATCGGGCTTGAAGTCCTCTGCTCAGCATGCATTTGTGATCGCAGACTCTGGGGTTCCACGTTCATTTGTTGATTCAATGGTACGAGAGATCGACTCAGCGGGCTGTGAAGTTCGAGTCGCAACGCTGACTCCGAGTGAGCAAGAGAAATCTATTGAAACAACTCATGGACTCTTGAAGCAGGTCGCTTTGAGCGGGCATACTCGCTCTGATCCGATCATCGTGATCGGTGGGGGAGTAGTTGGCGATATCGCAGGCTTTGTCGCGGCATCCTATCAACGAGGCGTTCCAGTCATCCAGTGTCCTACAACCTTGTTGTCGATGGTTGATGCGTCGGTGGGTGGTAAAACCGGAGTGAATCTATCTGTAGAGTCTCCGGCTGGGGAGCGATCACTGCTCAAAAATCTGGTCGGCGCGTTTCATCAGCCTCGCGCGGTGTTTGCGGATATTGATGTGCTTGAGTCGCTTGAAGAGCGATATCGCATCTCAGGGCTTGCAGAGTGTGTCAAGCACGGGATGATCGGGGCAGGCGTCGGGGCAAGGCACGCAGGGCTCATGGATTGGATGATCGAGCATTGCGATTCGATTCGTGCATTTGATCCAGCCACAATCCAAGAGCTTGTTGTCCGGAATGTTGCGATCAAAGCGGATGTGGTTGTGGATGATGAGCGAGAATCGATCGAGGCGAAGGCGGGCGGACGGATGCTGCTCAACTTTGGGCATACCTTCGGGCACGCGGTTGAGACGATCGGGCATCTCAGTCCGGATTCAAATCGACCTGATCTTGCTCCGCTCCATCACGGAGAAGCAGTCGCTTTGGGCATGATGGCGGCGTGTAATGCGGCGCTGAGTGCAGGGCGATGCGAGCAGATTGTTGTTGATGGACTCAAGAAAGTGCTTGAAGCATTCCAGCTACCGGCTCAGGTCTCTGGGCTTCCAACGACTTCAGAAGTTGTCGAGCGGATGTCGCATGATAAGAAAGTGTCAGGCAAGGCGCTTCGGGTTATTCTTCCCACAGGCTGGGGAAAATGCGAGATTGTCAATGATCCAGATCCGCAATGGATTGCGGATGGTATTGATTCGATTCGCGCATAAAGATTTCAAAAATTGACATTTCAAGACTCTCTTCGAGGGGGGTGATTCCCTGATTCGGAGAAATCGTTCGTCTGGTGTTCGTAGAACATTGGAGAAGAAATCGTGAAGGCTCCGATAAAAAGCTTGTAATGAACCATGCGTTGAGCATGGGGGGTTGCCGGAGTCAAACTGTGCGAACATTTACAGTCATCAATCAAAAGGGCGGATGTGGTAAGACGACATCCGCGATTAATATTGCATCGGCATTTGCCAAATCGGGCTGTCGAACTCTGTTAGTCGATCTTGATCCTCAGTCCCATTGTGCTGCAGGGCTTGGAGTGCCTGAGGATCGGCTCGATCTAGATGTGTCTGATGCACTCAGGGCGCCGGTTGATCAGCCTTTGAATCGGGATCGCTTGATCTGGCATGTGAGTCGACATCTCGACTTGCTTCCTTCGAGGATGAAACTCGCGGGCATCGAAGCGGCGCAAGGCGGATTAGCGGATCAAGAGAATAAAGCACTTCGTTTGAGATCGGTTCTGAATCGGCTTCGCAAGATCGAACCAGGTTCGGTTGCAGCGTGTGATTCGACTACAGAATCAGGTTCCCCAAGCTTGATGTACGATGTTTGTGTGATTGATTGTCCTCCATCGATTGGGCTTTTGTCGTACAACGCGATCGCAGCAGGGCGCGAAGTCATTATTCCAGTTGAAACTAGTTTCTTCTCATTGAGAGGCGCTGCGAAGCAGGTTCAGACTGCTCGCTCGATAGCTCGGAAGCTGGGGATGCGGATTCATCCAAGGTTGCTTGCAACGATGCATGATCCGAGTCAGCCTTTAGCTCGTGATTTGTTAGATGATCTTCGCGATCGGTTTGGTGCGGGGATGATTCCGATAGTTGTTCGTTACGATAATGCATTGAAAGAGGCAGCGTCGTTCGGGCAACCGATTGACGAATACGATCATGAATCGATGGGTGCGGAAGATTATCGATCCGTATGCGAATGGCTCGTTGAGCATGTGGATATTGATCGGCCGGAACCTGATGCGATTATCGAAACCAAGCCGATGCCTGTCTCTACGCTTGCGAATGCATCGCTTTCACGAGGATTGACGAACGGTTCATCGGATGGCGGTAATGAGCCTTTGAGTCGGGCGCAAGAGCTTGCAATGCGTGCAAGAACGATGCAGCAAGCTCAGTTTACTCAGCAAACATCGAAATCGGCAACTACATCGAACTCAGCGACTGCGGTGCTGGAAACGAAGCCCAAAGTGATGAAGAGATCGTTGATGCCTCATCGTCCGGTTGCGATCGAGCTTGTTGACGATCGGGTCGTTCGTCCGAGTCAGGTACCAACGATTGATTACACAAAGGTGAAGCATCTCTTTGGTATTCGCAAGACATCGAAAGGTGTGCTCTTTGTGCAACCGAAATCGATTGGCACTCGGATAGAAATTGCAGGCGACTTCAATGATTGGAAACCTACGAAGACATCGATGACTTGTAATGAGGCAATCGGAGTGTTCGAGAAGCATTTGATTTTGCCTAAGGGTCGATACGCCTACAAGTTGGTGATTGATGGCAAATGGTGTCTTGATCCATACAACCCTGATCGAGCTGAAAACGGGCTTGGTGGACGAAATAATGTCGTTCGGGTCGATTGAACTGAATAGAACCTTAAATCGGGCTCTGTTTGCTGCCTGTTGTGATGAGTTGAGATATACTCAATCTACAGTTGAGGGCTTCGATTGAGTTACAATTGTTGAGGCCTACGGATAAGTACATCGAGCGGGGAAGGATCCCCAAGATCAAGACATGATCGCAACGAGCGGAGCTCACAATGGATGAGATCGGATCAGGCAACTCAGGTCAACAGGGAACTGAACATCTGGAGTTGCACAACGAACTCCAGGGCAATGATCAGAGTAACGATCAAGGCGATCATCTCCGTCTCGCTGATATCAATCACGAAGAATACGACGCTCTCGCAGATTTGTTTCTTGGAGGTGGTAGCTTCGCTCCTGAGCAAGCGGTTGTCGAAGATTCTCGCGGTGCTGAAACACAAGTACGATCAACGAATGAGATCCAAGATTTGGATTCTGAATCTGAGATTCCGAATCATGGGACGCACACTCCTGTGCTTCAGCTGACATCTCATGATGAGGTTGAGGAAAGTCATGAGGAGCCTGTGCCTTTCGAACCAGGTGCTTCGAGTATGAGGATTCTTGAGACGCTTGATGCGACGAATGCGAATGCAAGTGCTCTTCTCGCTGAGCTTCTAGCAGAACAGAATACTGGGGTTGTTGAGCTAGATATTGGGTACGACGAGGAATCGGCATCGTTTGAAGCTGGCGACTCTTCTGATCCTGTCTTGATGCCAAATCCGACTCTCGAAGTCGTCGTGCTAGGGCATCTTCCGGTCCGGGCAACACTTTGGGCTCGTCAGTATGCATGTAGTCAAGCGAAGGACAATGATGAGGTTGTTGCTTTGATTCGTGCGGCCTCTGGATCGACAGCGGTGGATTTGATTACCGCGGGTGAAGAGATATCCGCTCGAACCTTTGCACATATTGATGACGCACTTGCATCCGTTTCTGTAGTTGCGGATCGTGTGATTCTTCGTGTTGATAGCACTTCAGAACCAGAACTACTTGAGCGCCCTGAGGTTGAAGGCGTCACGATCTTGACTGGGGCTGATGAAGCAGCGGTTGTTGCTTCGTATCGATTGATCAAAACTTTAGATGCAACTCTCGGCGAACAACTCGACGATGAGTTCGCGCCTTCGCTTCGTCTAGCAGTGATGGGCGCAGGAACTGAGCAAGCTCAAGATGCTTGTGAAAAACTGAGAAACGCAGTAGATACATTTATTCAGCGTCCGATTGAGATCGTTGCGGGATCCGCGAGGATTGATGCAACAGGGACGAAGAATATTTATCGCGATTCGGTCGCTTATCCAGTCTCGCAGATAATTGATACGCTCGTTGCAGCAGCGATGAAGGGCGACGAGCCTTTGACGCTCCATCTTGTGGATGATTCTGATTATGAATCAGATGAGATGGATATGGACTTTGAGCATGATGTTTCTCAAGAGAATCACGATCAATCGAATGTTGAGTTTCAAGCCGCGGGTCTTCCGATGCCTGAACCGAAGATGCAACGGATTGATCAACGAGATTCGCAACTTGAAGAGTTGGAAGGCGCGATCGACACTGAAGGTGAATCGGTTGGACCTGAGTTGAAATCCAAATCTTCTGATGCTCCTACTCGTCGTGATGGACTTTGTGCGTTGATTGAAGGGCTTTCTCCAATCGAAGCGAGATGTCCTAAAGCTCCTGGTGTTGAGCTTGCGATTGATGCTTCGGGTCGATTGCACTTAGTTGTTTGCGATGCGGATACGGATGATGTGATGAATCGATTGCTCGCAACACAGACATGGGCTCGCAATAACCTTGGGTTGTTGCTTAGGGCAGAGCCTGGGCTTCGGGTGCCTTCCACTTCTCGGGATGTGGATACTGATGCGACGATGCATTTGATCTCTGAGGATCCTCGTAATATCCGTGAGATCTATGACACGACTGTGCGGATATATGCTCTTGCTCGCGTTCGGGTAGGGAATATCGTCGCTCAGGTCGCGACTGCGATCAACTAAACAATTGAATACTTTCAACTTGGTTTGTTAAGGGCATCCTTGCGCGAATGCGGACAGGAATGCGCTGACATCGAAGAAGTTCCATCGGTTGTCGTTGTTGAAGTCTGCTATTGGATCGTCGTTGGTAAGGGCGGTGATAAAGGCGGAGACATCTAAGAAGTTGAGGGTGTTGTCGTTATTGAGATCGATTGCACAAGTGCGGGGAGTAGTGAACACGTAGGCCGAGCCTGAGTTATTGTTCTTATTAGCACCAACTGAGATGATGCCATTTTCAATTGCTATCGAATGTCCGAAACTATCATTCGCGGCTCCGTCACTTGGAAGGAGTTTATAAAGCTGCGCACCAGTGGAGACATCGAAGAGGTATGCCGAACCGGAGTCGTTGCCAAGATCGTTGGCTTGGCGAGCCCCGACAGCAACGACGTCGTGGTCGATTGCGATGGAAGTACCGAATCGATCAGCATGAGCGCCATCGCTTGCTATGAGCTTGAAGAGTTGTGCACCTGTTGAGGCATTGAAGAGATACGCTGATCCGGAGTTGACGCCTCTCGCGGTGTCACTGCGTGCACCAATTGCAATGAGATTGTTGGCGATATCTATGGAGTAGCCGAAGAGGTCGCCTTCATCGCCGTCATTTGGGAGGAGTTTCAAGATTTGTTTGCCGGTGGAAGCGTCGAATAGGTACACGGATCCTGAGCTTTCGCCATTGTCATCGTCTCCATATGCGCCAATTCCGACAAGGCCGTTGTTGATGGAGATAGAGTATCCGAATCCATCATTCTCAGCCCCGTCGCTTGGTAGGAGTTTGAAAAGCTGCTCGCCTGTGGATGCATCAAAGAGATATGCTGAGCCTGAGTCGAAACCGTTGTCGTTGTCTCCCCAGGATCCTACCGCGAGGATACCGTTGTCGAGTGCGATAGAGATACCGAATTCGTCATTTCTGCCAACATCGTCAGGGCGAATTTTGAAGAGTTGCTTACCTGTGGTGCTATCGAAGAGATATGCTGAGCCAGTGATAGTGCCTGTGGTGTTGTTGTTTTCCCATATTGCTCCTACTGCGACGATGCCATTGTCGATGGCGATGGAGTTGCCGAACAGGTCGGTCGGCCCGCCGTCATCTGGGAGTAGCTTGAAAAGTTGCATACTGGTAGAACTGTCGAATAGATAAGCAGAGCCAGAGTTTTGCCCGTTGTCGTTGTCTGTGTACGATCCAACGGCAATTGTGCCGTTGTCTATGGCAATTGATTTGCCAAACCAATCGCCTGACGATCCATCAGCAGGAGAAAGCTTGATGTCTTCATTTATTGTTTGTGCAGAAGCAGTGAGGGCGAAGACGGGAAAAGTAGCTATTGCTGCGATAGCCAATGTGATTTTGTGATGGGTATGTTTGAACATAGTCATGGTTCCATTTTCACAGTTGTCAATTGAATTTTAAAATCATCGATAGTATTGATTATAGCGTATTTGGGTTTATTTTTGAAAGCAATAAGTTTGGTTTGATAGATTAATTCCAACATCAACAACCTAGCACTCGGATGGTGTGAATCAGATGAATTGTTACAGTTGTGATGTAAAAAAACCCTCGAAGAATCGAGGGCTTTCAAGGTTGGATGCTGAGTATTCGTTAAGCGGAGTTTGCTTTCGCAACTCGGAGCTCAGCGAGTGGGGTCTTGTTTTCGATCGCGGCGCGATCAAGAAGGTATTCGGCGCCTTCATTGTTTTGTTCAGGCAGATCGAACATGTGATCCATCATAACTTCTTCGAGGACAGCACGCAGTGCACGAGCACCTGTCGCACGCTTTGCTGCTCTTTCTGCGAGCATCTCAAGTGCGTCAGCAGTGAAGGAAAGCGATGCGCCTTCGAGGCTGAAGAGATGTTGGTACTGACGGATGAGTGCGTTCTTTGGTTCAGTTAAGATCTGGACCAGTGCTTCGTTTGCGAGCGGCATCAACGGGGTGATCACTGGGAGGCGTCCTACGAGTTCGGGGATGAGTCCGTATTCGACGACATCTTCGTTTGTGATCTGTGATTGGAGCCATTCGCTTTCAGCTTTTTCGTTGATGAAGTGCTGGCGCTTTGTTGTTTCACCTGAGGAGTCGCCTCCGACACCGAATCCGATCTTGGTTTGACCCAATCGTCTGCGGACGATTTCGTCGAGGCCTACGAATGTGCCGCCGACGATGAAGAGGATGTTCGTGGTGTCGAACTGGATGTATTGCTGCTCTGGATGCTTGCGTCCTCCTTGTGGCGGAACATTGGCAATGGTGCCTTCGAGCATCTTGAGGAGTGACTGTTGGACGCCTTCGCCTGAGACATCGCGAGTGATCGAGACGTTTCCTGATGACTTACCGACCTTGTCGAGTTCGTCGATGTAGATGATTCCGCGTTGAGCAGCTTCAACATCGAAATCTGCGGCTTGAAGAAGCTTGAGAAGTAGGTTCTCAACATCTTCGCCGACATAACCCGCTTCGGTGAGTGTTGTTGCATCACCGATTGCGAATGGGACTTTGAGCATACGCGCCATTGTCTTTGCGAGGAGAGTCTTACCTGAACCGGTTGGACCGATGAGCAGGATGTTTGACTTGTCAAGCTCGATGTCGCTTGCTTGCTCTGACTCTGAGTGCATGAGTCGCTTGTAGTGATTGTGCACTGCGACGGAGAGGGAGCGTTTTGCCATTTCCTGTCCGATGACATACTGGCTCATGAAATCGACGATCTCGCGTGGAGTCGGGATTTCTGAGAGCTGAGCTGAAACGGAAGAAACTCGTCTACGTTCCTGGCGGAAGATATTCTGGCAGAGTTCTACACAGTTTGAACAGATGTAGACTTCTCCTGGGCCTTCGACCATTGGACCGACTTCGCGAGAAGTCTTGCCGCAGAATGAGCAGGTGGTGATTTTTCGGCCTCTGAATCCTGTACCTGAGCTTGATCCGCTTGTAGTCGCAGAATCGGTTGCGGTGGCGGAATCAGACCCTGTTGAACCATCTCCGATATCGGAGTCGTTTAGCGGGTTGTTTGCACGATTGTGTTGGGAATTATCTGACATAACGAGAATGACCTCTCCAAGTTCACGCCGGGTGCATACAGAACACGGCTCGTGTGGTTGGTATCGGTAAACCGACACCCCCGGCTCAACCCTTATTTGCGGGCTTTTTCAGGTTCTTGGCGCATATTTTGCGCTTTAGAAATCCAGCCCGAAAACCCTAGCCTTGTGAGCGTCTCGACACAAGTGGGGAGGCGATACGAAAATGTCTTAGGAGCCCAAAAACCGGCATAATCGTTGTAAACGGAACTAGTTTTTTTTGTTGCATGAAAAACAGCTTGTGCTTTACGAGCTGCTTGGATCTGTAGGAGTCTCTTCACTCATACTTCGTGATGCTTCTTCGATGATACTTTTGCGCGTAACTTCGTATTCTTCGGTCGTTATCTGGCCGTTGCGTTTCATTTCGTCGAGATGTTCGAGGAGTCCCCCCCCTGTTTTGTGGGTGATGCTTTGGTCTTGGGAGAACAGCGCTCTGCGAATTGCGAAGATGGCTATCCCCCCGACGAAGATGACAGCGAGCAGGATTACAAAGTACATCCAGAGCTTTGGGTCTATAGATTGAGAGAGCGTAAGTGAATGCATTGAGAGATGATATCACCGAACTGCTTGGTGAGCAGGGGTTGTAGGGAGTTGGTTGAGAATGCGATGAGGAAGTGTGGTGATGTGATTAGGATCTGGTTGGGGATTTGATTGAGAGCAGTCATGTTTCGATTGGTGCAATAATGAAGAGTTGTGTAGTAAAGAAAGTTTATTATAAGAATGCAACCTGATAATAACAATTGCGTATATTTGCGGTAGGCGCACCCGTGGTGAGGCACATTCCCACAGCGGTTAGTCGAAATCGCATGCTCGTTTCATAATTGTGACGAAGCAATTAATGCGTGTTATAACAAAACATAGTTAAAGAGGATTGTATGAAGCATTTATTATTTTGCGTGGTTGTTTCGTTTTCTTCAGTGAGCTTTGCGGGAGTTTCTCCGGGCGGTTTGGTCGATCCGACTCATGCAAATATGAGTCGTTCTCGTATTGTCGCAGTGGATAGTTTATCTCCGTTTCATCGTACTCGCGGGGATGAAATCTTCGGGTCAAGCTTTAGCGGCGGAAGTAGTCATTCTTCAAGTGATTTTTGGAGTATCGGGAATGCGTACTCAATTGATATGTTCCGCGATGAAGACTCGCTCGACTTTGATCGGAGTGGGAGTATCGAACTCAATGATCTTGGCGCCTCATCGCGGATGCAGGGGATCGAGAGCCAGAACATGTCTGGATCCGCTCGGGTATTAGAACCTGTTTCTTACACTTTGAGTGTGGTTGTAACTCCGACTTTCAGTGAGCTTAGCGGGGATGTAGTTGCAACACTCGGTTTCGATTTCTCTGTAATAATGCTTGGCACTTCGATAACCATTATTAACGAAGGCCTGCAGATTGATTTGACTTCAAACACAGATGAGTATGTCTTTGAGTTTTCAGGGATTTTGGATCCTGGGAATAGTCTTGGTCTAGTGGATTTTAGTAGTGCATCAATCTTGAGTACGGTGATTGATGAGCCCGGGGAGTTGGTACACGCGGGTTACACAATGTCAGTTGATATGAGCTTTGAAGCAGTTCCTGCGCCGTCATCGCTGGCGGCGATTGGAGTTCTTGGATTGATGGGGACGCGGCGTCGGCGATGAATATGAGTTAGAAGGAACTCGATGCAATCTCTTCTCGGAGTGGCATGAGGAGATTCGGGAGAGCGTATTCGTCGACGAGGTTCTGTCCTCGTTCGATCATCTCGTCGAGCTTTGTCGTGAGTTCTTCGAGATTCGTCACGGGGTCGTATCGCCGCAGAGTGAGGTAGACAGAGATTGGGTCGGTATTAGGTTCGTGAGCTTTTTTACCCTTTGAGCGGGTTTTGACTTCGAAGTGAACTTCTAGGCCGTCGTCTTCGATGAGTTTCATACCCATCGTCGGTTGGCAATCAACGATGTTAATTCCCTCAACATCGAGCATCGCAGCCATCGGTGATCCTGCAAGGAGCGCGTTGGCGGTGATTGTGTCGTGGTTTCCTTTTGCAGCGAGATCGAAGCCGTAGAGGAGTTCGATGTATTCGATATCCAATGGTGATATTGAGAGGAAGTATGGGGAAATTTCCATCGAGGTGCGATGTATTGAATACATCTCTTCGGCACTTGATGGGTTTACTACTCCTGCTCGCACGGACGCATTCCGGATCGCGATCCAGCGATGCGGGGTTGCATTAGGAGCGGACTCAAGAGCGAGTTCATCTTTGTATCTTCTGAATGCGTTCATCGCGGGGTATGAACGGCGGGTTCGCTCGAAGAGTTCAAGGATCGGCTCGCGATTGGAAGGGAGTTCCATGCGCACATTGAGCTTTGAGTTGATGTAGAAATCGGAGCAGAGCGCGCGGTATGTGCTTGGCATGTGACTGGCCTCCTTGCCGATGAATGTGTTTATAGAGTGTAGCGGATTCTGAAGATTGCTGCGTTACGAAGTTGTGATTTGATGTCGAATGGGGACAAGCTGTCGATAAGTCAGACATCTCCAGATCCATTCAAACGGGCCCATTGTGAAGAGTTGCAGCCATACGAGTGAAAATGCAATATTAATAGCCCAGACGCTGAAGACAACGAGCCAAAGTGTTGGGTACTCAATGGTTGCGAAGTATCCCATGCCGTAGCCGTAGAAGAATGTTGTGCAGAGGATAGTGTGGAGGAAATAGTTTGTGAGAGCCATACGTCCAACTGCGGCAAGTGGTATGCAGATGATTTTGGCCGGTGCCCATTTCGAGAGTGCGATGACAAATGCTGCATATCCAAAAGCGAGCGGGACTCCTGCGGGTTGAGCGAATGATTGCCACATGAAGCCTGGCTCGAGTGTGAAATTCTGATAAGTCGCGTAGAAGCTTGCTGCAGTGAGAGGGATACCCAATCCAAGGCAAATGGCCGCAGTGATCACATAGAACCTCATCGATTTTTGACCTGTGAGGATTCCCATTCTCGTGAGTCCCATTCCCATTGACATGATGCCCCAGAGGAGTGGGAGGAACAGGATTCCGATAGTCAGTTGCATGATGAGCGTCATGAAGAATCTTGTTTTCATAGCTTCAATGAATGTGCCGCTGTATCCAGCAATTTCAACTGCTGGATCAGCTGAGAGTTCATGGACATCAATATGTCCTTCTCGCAATGCCCAGTATCCGAATGCTGAGAATCCAATCATGAGGATTGATCCGAGGTAGTAGAGAGTAAGTCCTGCGAAGAACTGGACTTTGGGGTTGATACGGCGGATCCACCAGAGGAGTGTCAGTCCTGCGAGTGCATAGAAAGTGAGTATGTCGCCGTACCAGAATAAGTATGCGTGCAACATTCCGAAGAAAAGCAACCAAGCGCATCTTGAATACCAAAGAGATGCGCCTCTTTGCAGCTTTGTGTGGTAGTTGCCTGATTCGTCTGCGGTGTCATACTTTCGGGCGTACATGACGACTCCGGATCCGAAGAGTAGAGCAAAGATAAACATGAACTTGCCCAAGAAACCGGTTGCGGTAATCGTGTGCACGAGATCGTTTGCAGGAGAATCAGAGATTACCTCTGGGTTGGTCATTGCAGCCATCGGCCAGGCGAATGCAACAATGTTTGGAACGAGGATACCTAAGAGAGCGAAGCCTCTGAGTGTGTCGATTGAGTTGAAGCGATTTGAAGATGCTACAGGTTTGATTGCTGGAGCGAGTCGTTCATGATCCATTCGATGATTTCCTCTGTCTTTGTAAGATCATCAATTACCCGATGTGCTCCAGCTGCTTTGAGAGTGTCGGAGGTGTCGTGGCCGGTAGCAACTGCGAGAGATCGGCATCCAGAGTCGATTGCGCATGCGACATCGTGGATAGTGTCTCCGATGATGATAACTGATTGGGGATCGAGATCGATGTTTTTCACTTGTCGATAGTTTTCGATCGCGACCGGCGGGAGATGCGATCGGATTGGGTTTTCATGAGGAGATGAATCTCCCCAGGCGTTGATCGTGAAAAGTTCTGGATCGAATCCTGCTGATTTTACTTTGATGATTCCGGTTTCTTGGAAGTTGCCTGTGAGGAGCCCGATGGTTGGATTCGAGTCATGAGATGAAGTGGCGTTGACGAGTTCATGGGCGCCAGGGAGTGGCGTCGCGACTTGCTGTGATTGCGAAAGTAAATCAAGCAATCGGTGGTAGTTGCTTCTCATTGAGTTGATGTTAGAAAGAGTGGGCGCAACATTGTTTTTTTCAAGCATCTCTTTGATGATGACTGGGTCGAGTCCGCCTCCAAAGCGGATACCTTCGACGCTGAAGTCTTGATCGAAGAGTTCTCTTCCTGCATCGCGCAGACAGGATACTCCAACATGTTTCGACTGGAGGAGGGTCATGTCGATATCAAATAAGATCAGCATGATATGTGTTACTCTCTTGGTATGTTTTTAGAAAGTCAGTAGCTCGGAACTAGCTCGGAACTAGATTGGAACATTCCGTTGGATTTCGAATGTTGCTTCATTCGGTTCTGTTCGGACATGTGCGTGGATTTCTCGTTCGACGAGTCCTGAAGTTTTCTTTCGGAGATCTTCGAGGTATGAATCGAGTGAGCCTTCGTTTCCTTGAGCTTCGAGCATTACGGTGCCGTCGGATTCATTGCGGACCCATCCTGTGATGGAATATTTGGATGCAATTGATCGGGCTCTCGCTCGAAAACCGACGCCTTGTACTCTGCCCTGAAATATGATTCGTTGCCGAGTTATCATGTTTGTATTGTAGTGCCTTGATGCTGTTGGAGCGCATTCGGACGCTGTGAGGGCGTCGGATGCTGATAACCTGAAGTGAATTCGATCAAGATGTGCCTGAATTTTGATTTCGTTGGCACCGCTATGATGTGGAGATAGAGTTTGGGACAAAGTAAGTGAAGAATTGAGGTAGTATTGAGCGGATTCGGGTCAGACCAAGACGATCGACAGCGTGTGCGCGATGCTTCTGACATCGTTGCAGTTGTCGGCGAGCACCTCGCTCTTAAGCCCAAAGGGCGAGAGTATGTTGGGTTGTGTCCATTCCACGAAGATCGCAACCCCTCGATGTGTGTAGTTCCTGCGAAACAGATTTTTCATTGTTTCGTATGTGGTGCAGGCGGGGATGTATTTACTTTCATTCAAAAATATCACTCGATGGGATTCCGCGAATCTCTTGAGTATCTTGCTGAGCGAGCAAATATCGAGCTGACAGCGTTTAAGCCTGGTGCAAGCGGGGGAGCAAGTTCTGATTCCTACACAGGTATTGGAAAACGCGAGATCATGACGGCGAACGAGACTGCTCAATCGTTTTTTAAAACCATCTTGAGTCATCCTGAGCACGGTCAGCTCGCGAGGCAAATCGTTAATCAGCGTGGTATCTCCGATGAGATGGTTGAGCGATTCGGGATTGGGGCGAGTCCGGATCGATGGGACGGTTTGTTTATGACTGCTCAGAACAAAGGGATGGGGCTCGAAGAGTTCATCGCTGCGGGATTGATAAAGGCTCGCGATACCGGGGGGCATTACGATGCTCTGCGGAATCGATTGATCTTTCCGATTTGCGACCAGATCGGGCGCGTAATCGCGTTTGGTGGCCGCAAGATGCAAGAGGAGGATGAGCCAAAGTATCTCAACTCTCCTGAGACTCCTGCGTTTCATAAATCGACGACACTCTTTGGAATCAATCATGCTTCTCGCGCGATCAAGCGTGAGCGTACAGCAGTGATTGTCGAAGGATATACCGATGTGATCGCGTGTCATCAAGCAGGAGTAGAGCATGTCGTTGGCACGCTCGGGACTGCGTTAACCAAGGGGCATGCAACTGTGCTCCGGCGGTTGTGTGATACGGTCGTCTTGTTGTTTGATGGCGACGATGCTGGGATCAAAGCTGCGGATCGAGCGATCGAGGTGTTATTCTCAGAAACGATTGATATAAAAGTCGCTGCACTTTCAGGATTTACTGAAGCAAAGGATCCTGACGAACTCCTCAAGCTTGAAGGCGGAGCTGATGTTTTTCGTCAGGTGATTGAGAACTCGGTTGAACTTACGAAATGGAGATTCGATCGACTCAGAGATGAGCTCAAAGATGCAGGACCAGCACGGGTGACACAACGGGTTGAAGAAGAGATTCGCAAGCTCAGTGATCTTGGACTTGCTGAGTTGTCTCCGATGCGACGCGGATTGATGGTTAAACAGATCGCTCAAGCGGCGCGAGTTGAGCAGAGCGTAGTAGCGGCTGCGATTAAGATGGGACGGAATCAGCAGCGTCGGTTCACAGCTCCTGATGAGATGGGGGAACCGATTGCTGAAGCAAACTGGAAGCCCGATGCTCGCGAGCAGTTACTGGGGTGTTTACTCTATGATGCGAACTTGTGGTTGCTGATGAGCGGCGAGCAGCGTCTACTGACAAGAACGACTGCTTTTGAATCTCAGTTGTCAATGACAGTCGTGGATGTGATGCATCAGAGTGCTGAAAACGGGACAGGGACTGGGCTCCATGCTGTTCTTGACGAGTTAGCGTCGTTTGGCGATGAGACAGGACAAAGTCTTGTTGAAGCGGAACAGCGAGCAACTATGCTGCGTCAGATGATCGCGAGAGATACTGAAGGGATTGCAGAACGCGTAACACGGCTTTTTAATGAGTGTCTTGAGTCCGTCGCGTTGATTGATGCTCGTGAGGATCGGAGCGGCGAGGATGTTCCTGAGGAGCAGTCTGACGAAGCATTGAAATTACAAGCGTTTATAGAGAATCAACGCGGCATGCGGAAAAAATTTGGTCGATCTGGCAAAAATCTACTTAGCGGAGACTGAGTGAAAATATTTGAGCGTGAATCACTCGGAGAGGTGTGGTTGATGCGTATATTTGTGATGGTATATTGGAGATGATGTTCATGATTGGTATATTGCACCCTGCTGTAGCAGAGCTGATCGAGGTCGGAAAACGGCGAGGCTGGCTCAGCTACGAAGAACTTAACAACATCATTCCTGACGAGTATGTTGAGACGATCCCTATCCATGCGCTGGTAACTCAGCTAGATATCCATGGCATCGAGCTCGTCGATGAGATGGAGTTTCGTGGGCGTGTATTCCGTGCTCAGCGATCGGGTGATCTTCGCACAACTGAATCTGTTGGATTGCTGATCGATCAGTTTCGCGCGATGTCAGTTGCAGGGGGAGAGCATCTCGGAACCGGCGAGTCGATCCGATTGCGGATGAACGCGACGCACTATGCGAATGGTACAGGTGCGATGGACGCAAAGCAGATCGCTGAAGCAGAGAAGGATGTTGAAGAAGCTCGTGATATGGACGAGCAGAGTGTTCAGCGTGATCTTGATGAAGCAGTCGCAGGTGATCTCAACGCGAAACGCATGGATGATCCAGTCCGGATGTATTTGACGCAGATGGGTTCGATTCCGTTGCTCACACGCAATGAAGAGGTTCGTCTTGCGAAGAAGATTGAAACAACACGGATGATTTTCCGTCGTCGATGTCTTGAGAATGATTACATCATCGCACAAGCAATCGAGACGCTCAAGCTTGTGAGCGAAGGGTCATTGCCGTTTGATCGCACGATGCGTTTGAGCACGCTTGATGATCAAGCGAAAGATAAAATCTCGCTGCGTATTCCTGCGAATCTTCCGACGATTGAGCGGCTCCTTGAACTCAATCGGAATGACTGGGCAGCATTGAACGATCTTCGCAAAGAAGACGGCACGATCCGCGAGACAAAGAAGGCGAAAGAGATCCGTCAGCAGATCACTGTTCGTCGTCGTCGGATGGCTTCGTTGATCGAAGAGTTATGCTTGCGGACTGGACGGATTGTTCCATTGATGCGCAAACTAAAATCCATCTCAGAGAAAATGATTGCACTTGAGAGCGAGATGCTCCAAGCAGCACGATATCCAAAGAAGTTTGACAGCGAAGATCTTGAAGTGCTTCGCGAAGAACTCAACGGATTGCGTGATTTGGCAACTGAAGAACCTGAGCAGCTCAGAGAACAGATCGATCAGATCTCAACGGTATTCTGGGAGTATGAGCAAGCGAAGCGTGACCTCTCGGGTGGTAACCTTCGATTGGTGGTTTCGATCGCGAAGAAGTATCGTAATCGCGGGTTGAGCTTCCTTGATGTGATTCAAGAAGGCAATACCGGATTGATGCGTGCGGTCGACAAGTTCGAATACAAACGTGGATACAAGTTTAGTACTTATGCGACTTGGTGGATTCGTCAAGCGATCACAAGAGCGATTGCAGATCATGCTCGAACGATCCGAATTCCGGTTCACATGATCGAGACGATGACGAAGCTCCGCAATATACAGAAGACAATTCAGCAAGAAACGGGTTCTGAACCAACAGCTGAAGAGATCGCAGAAAAAGCAGGGATGAGCCCGATTGAGGTTCGTCGAGTGATGAATATCTCGAAGCATCCTGTGAGTCTTGATCGGCCTGTCGGTGAATCTGAGGATTCCAACTTCGGAGATTTCTTGGAGGATTCAAATCAAGATGCTCCTGCAGTGGCCGCAGCTCGAGACATGCTCAAGGGAAGAATCGAGATGGTTCTCAAAACGCTGACTTATCGCGAGCGAGAAATCATAAAGCTTCGATACGGCATCGGAGATGGGTATACCTATACCCTTGAAGAGGTAGGACGGATTTTCAAAGTTACACGCGAGCGTGTTCGACAGGTTGAAGCAAAGGCTATTCGTAAGCTCCAGCACCCTGTTCGGTCAAGAAAACTCGAAGGATTTGTCGATTCATAATTCGGATAACCATGACCTGGTTTGATGTCAAAATAAGGATCGCCTGTCTGAATGACGGGCGATTCTTTTTTATAGAGTTTTGATGAGATGATTCTGGTATAGTGCTGGTTCACATCAACAGATAGGAGAATCCAATGACTGATCGAATCCACGAAATCCAAATGGAAATCATGAAACTCAAGCAAACACTTGCTGAAGAGATCGCGAATCGCGAACCTGATGCAGTGGAGGATTGGGAGTTGAAGAACCTGGATGGTTCATCTGTGAGACTCTCAGAGTTGTTTGGAAGCAAACGAGAACTCCTTGTGATTCACAACATGGGGCGCGGATGTAACTACTGCTCGTTGTGGGGTGATGCGATGATCGGGATAGCAGATCATTTGAAACAGCGATGTGGATTTGTGCTTTGCTCGAATGATCCTTCGGAAGTGATCAATGAGTTTCGTCAGTTGAGAGGTTGGAAGTATCCATGCGTGTCAGCGCATGGATCTGGGTTTGCCAAAGCGATGGGGTATATGAATGACAAGGGGAGTCCTGAGCCTGGGATCTCTGCGTTTCATAAACAAGAAGACGGTTCAATCGTGCGGACTGCGCATGCAAGCTTTGGTCCTGGAGATGATTTCTGTGGTGTTTGGCCGATGCTTGATCTGCTTCGAGACGGGATCGCTGGATGGGAACCAGCACACGGGCAGGTCGATGGGTGTTGTTCAAGCAATGCATCATCGTCATGCTGTAGTTCGAATTAGAGTCGCTACGAAATGGTTATGGCGCGAGAATGTAGTAGTACCGATCGCCGGCGAGCTTCTGGAATGAACCTGAGCTGAGATCACCGTCGTCGAATCGCTCGTCGACGAGGATCATGACGCTGTCACCTGGGTTTGTACTTCCGCTGAAGTGAACTCCGACAGCGGCGGTAACGCCGTTATCTAGGAACTCGGTATCCCAGACTCCTGAGAGTGGGGTGTCTGATGTCCATTCTGACGCATCGACATAGGTTTCCATTCCAGAAGGGACGACACCTGATCCGCCGTCAACTGGGTAGCGGCCTTCTCTCGCGTTGTAATATTCACAGGCATCCGAGTATGTTTTGAGGCTTGAGATGAACGCTCCGATGCGTGCGTCTTGGGTTGCGCCTGCGAATCGGGGGACGACAATTGCGGCGAGGATTCCGAGAATGACAACAACGATGAGGATCTCGACGAGGGTGAAACCAGATCGGGCTCGATTGTTGGAATCGCAGGGCATCCTTACACTATCCAATGAAAAAACACGCAAGACCAATAGGTCTTGCGTGAAGTGTGTTATCGGGGTTGTCTAATCGTTTCATTAGAGCTCTGGGGCGAAACCACGACGCATTGTATTTTCTGCGGATGCTCTTGGATCAACGAATTGGTAGAGATAATCAGGGCCGCCGGCTTTGGATCCGACTCCGGACATGCCGAATCCTCCGAATGGTTGTCGGCCGACAAGCGCTCCTGTGCATCCTCGGTTGATGTATAGGTTTCCGACTCTGAACTCACTCTTCGATTGATTGATGTGTGCGGGTTTTCGGGTGAAGACGCCGCCGGTGAGTTTGTAGGCGTGGTTGTTTGCGAGTCTCATTGCTTCGTTGAAATCGGATGCATGGATGACAGCGAGTACGGGACCAAAGATTTCCTGCGTGTAGATCGTACTGGTTTCAGTAACCCCGGTGAAGATGTGAGGTGCGATGAGATCATCAATCCCTGTTGGGATATCGAAGTCGTTTGATCCCACGAGTTCTGTAAGTCCTTCGGCACGAGCAGATTCGATGAAACGATTGATGTTTGTTGCTGCTTCTGCGTCAATGACTGGAGAGACATCGCTGTTTGGATCATCTGGAGCGCCGAGGATCAGTGTCTTTGTTGATTCTCCAAGGCGCTCTAGGAAGAGCTTCATTCGTGGGCCTTCGGGTCCTTGTGGATCGACGACGATGCATCTTGAACATGCAGAACATTTCTGTCCTTGGAATCCGAACGCGGAGTAACGGACTCCGAGGACTGCTTCATCGAGATCTGCGGAGGCGTCGACGATGATTGCGTTTTTGCCTCCCATTTCGCAGATGACTCGTTTAACCATGTGTTGTTCTTCGGAAGTGTTCCCGGCGGCTTTGATGATGTCGAGCCCGACTGCTTTTGAACCTGTAAATGCGATCAGGGAGATACGCGGATCTCGAACTAAAGCAGCGCCGGTAGTTTCTCCTGGCGCGGGACAGAAGTGGAGGACATTGGTCGGGGCATTAAACTCGTCGAGCGCGTCGGAGATGATATCGAACATGACTTTCGCAATACCCGGAGTTTGTTCTGCGGGTTTGAGAACCACAGTGTTTCCCGTGACGAGAGCAGCAACAGTCATCCCACAGCAGATTGCGAGCGGGAAGTTCCAAGGTGAGATAACAACTGCAACACCCTTGGGTTGGTACCAGAGTTCGTCGAGTTCTCCGATGAACTTACCTAAGCGTTTTGGAGTGAACAACTCGGGAGCGGTTCTAGCGTAATACGCACAGAAGTCGATTGCTTCACACACATCTGCGTCTGCTTCGTTCCATGTTTTGCGAGCTTCTTTGCAAACGATCGCGGAGAGTTCGTCTCGACGACCTGTCATCATGGTTGCGATGCGTTCGAGGATCTGGGCGCGTTTGATTGGATCGAAGTCTCTCCAAGCAGGGAACGCGTTGTTTGCGGATTCGATCATCGCGAGCCCTTGCTCCACTGTGTGATCGTTTGCAATGCTCGGTACAGTGGTCACAGACATCTGTCGAGCAAACGCGTTGCGCTGAGTTTCGTCTGCAAAGTCTCGCAGGGGTTCTGAATAGAATGGGCGTCCAGCTCCGATGTGCTCGTTTGTAGGAGAGAGTTGATGTCGCTCTGGAGCAATTTCGTAGAGATCGGTTGGGAGAGTCCCCTTGTGTTGGGTAGTTGGGTCTGCAAGGAGAGAGGCGGTGTCTGCTTTGTCCAGGAATCCAGATTTGAGCCAGGATTCGTTAGAGGTGTTTTCGAGGAGTCTGCGAACAAGATACGCCATTCCTGGGATCATCTCGCCGACAGGGACATACTCGCGGACTCGGAGTCCCATTTCCTCTGCGGCGTACTTGAGCTGATCGGCCATCCCGTGGAGCATTTGGAGCTCCATTGCTTTCCTTGGGAGCCCTCGTTTGTCGAGTCCTGCAAGTGCAGCGGCGATTGAGCGAACGTTGTGTGAACCGAGGGCGAGTTTGATACCGCCTTCACCTGGTTTGGTTGGGCAAGCGTCGAGGAAGACTTCAACCATTTGCTCGAAGCATTGGTCTGTTTGCCATTTTTCGTTCCAGACTGGGCACGGCCAACCTTCTTGTTCTGCGTGGATCGTTTCAAAGTCCCAGTATGCACCTTTGACGAGACGGACGGTGACGACTTTTTCAGTTTTCTTTGCCCAGTTCGCGATGCGCTTTGCGTCGTCTACTCCACTCTTGAGATAGGCCTGCATTGCGAGCCCTGCTTCGAAGTCGATTGATTCGCATGCGTGCATGAATGTTTCAAGTGTGAGGTCCTTGAGTTCATGTTGTTCCATATCGAAGTTGATTAGGACGCCGTTGGCGTTGGCGGCTTGAAGAACTGGGGTTGCTCGTTGCATGAAATCTGCGATTGAAGCTTCGGGTGCGATTGGGTTAAAGTTCGCACAGAGGCTTGTTACTTTGATTGAGACATTGACGCGTGGGACAATACCGAGATGGTCCGATTCGAGGCGTTCGGTTTGTTCCCATGTTGACGCTTCGCCGACGAGATTTTCGACGAGATCGAGATACTTTGCTTGGTATGCATCTGCTTCTGCGTTTGAAACACATGCTTCTCCGAGGAGATCAACTGAGAACGCGATTCCGTTTTTCCAGAGTTTTCCGAGCATCGGGAGTGCATCGTTTGCGTCGGTGCCTGCGATGAAGTTTTTTGCCATGTTGTTGATTTGGGATGAGATTGTTTTTGTCATCATCCCTTTGGCAACTCCCCCTGCTTTGAGACCTAGGTCCATGAAGGGGGGGGCTTTTACTCCTGGTTGTGTGAGATAATCGACGAGATGGTCATGGACCATTTCTGGAGTTGTGAGCGCGGGGAACGCGTCGACAAAACGGAAGAGCTGGACTTTGAAGTTGTGATCCTTCATTGACCAGTCCATAAGCTTGTCTTGGTAGAACTTCGCAGAGAGGAGTCCGGACTTGTGATTTTGAGTGATATTGAGCATGTCGGACCCAACGCTCATGATCGCGGATTCTCTTTCTGGGGTGGAATTGGTCGCAACTGGAGGCCTCGTCGCGGGAGCAGGGTTACCAGCGTTTGTCGACGCTGAAACCTTTGCGGACGGGGACTTCGATATACGACCAAATAACGCCATTAGTGGACTCCAGAACGGAGGTTGAGATCTGGAGTTTCGACTCCAGATATTGGAGACGATTCTAGGTCACATGCTCAGGTTGAGCATGGCGATGGGCAGGATACACTTGTTGATGAGTAACGCAGATCAAGCTGGGACTGCACTGACGATTGGGAACTTCGATGGGGTTCACAATGGGCATTGTGCGCTCGTCCGGCGTTGCAGGGAAATGGTTGGGGCACAAGGACGAGTGATCGCGTTGGCGTTTTCTCCTCATCCGATGGAACTACTGAATCCTGAGCAAGCTCCAAGTTCAGTTGAATCATTTCAAGTTCGATGTGAACGGCTGCAAATGGTTGGTGCGGATGAAGTTATTCAATTAGTACCAACTCCTGAGTTGCTCTCGATGTCTGCTCAAGAGTTTGTTGATTTTGTGATTGATCAGTACGAACCCTCTGTGATTGTTGAGGGAACTGATTTTCGATTTGGAAAACGACGAAGTGGAAATCCAACAGTGCTTAAGGAACTCGCGTCATTGAGAGGTGTGGAAGTTCAGGTTGTTCCTGCAGTTGAAGTGGCACTTACGGATCAGTCCATAGTGAAAGCATCATCAACGATAGTTCGTTGGTTGATCGCTCATGGTCGTGTTCGTGATGCGGGATTCGTCATCGGGCGGCCACACGAACTCGTCGGTTCAATCATCCAAGGCGATCAACTCGGACGACAGATTGGATACCGTACTGCAAACTTGGATACAGATTCAATGCTTCCTTGTGATGGTGTGTACGGTGTTACAGCAGTTCTTCCAAACGGCGATGAGTTTGGCGGTGCGATGAATATTGGTACAAGGCCGACAGTTGATGGGAAAACACGAAGAGCAGAAGTTCATATATTTGATTACGACGGAAATCCTTGGATTCCGAATGACGGGTTCCCTGAGTACGGTTGGGAAATCCGAGTGAAGTTGATTGGTTGGATTCGTGATCAGTTTAAGTTTGCATCAGTTGATGCATTGAGCGAACAACTCGGACGAGATGTGCAGAGAGCAAAGCAGATGGTTGAACCATTGAGAGTAGGGATTTTATGAGTGGGTCAACTCCGAAAGCTGGCGCGAAGGTACTGGTTGCAATGTCAGGTGGCGTAGATTCATCTGCGGCGGCGGCGATTCTCATTGAACAAGGGTTTGAGGTTGTCGGGTGCTTTATGCGTCTTGGATCCCCGGGGGAAACGATTGACGAACTGATGGAGTTTGATACTGCTGGGGTTTCGTGTGATCCGAGTAAAGTGAAGATTGGACATCAAGGGTGTTGCAGTGTTGGAGATGCAGCAGACGCACGCGAGGTCGCGGCGAAACTCGGGATTCCTCTCTATGTTTGCAACTTCAAAAAAGACTTTGGACGGATCATTGATTACTTCGTTGACGAATACGCGAAGGGGCGGACTCCGAATCCATGCGTGCGCTGTAACGATTGGCTCAAGTTTGGGAAACTCCACGAGTACGCACATCAGATTGGCGCTGAGTATATTGCTTCTGGGCATTACGCGAGGATTGATCGATCTGGAGATGAGCCTCGGTTGTTGCGTGGGCTCGATGATGACAAGGATCAAAGTTATGTCTTGTACGGGGCGCCGAAAGATCGGTTAGCTGAAATGCTGCTTCCAATTGGTGAGTATGCAACGAAGGCAGAAGTGCGTGCAATTGCAGAGAAGTATGATCTTCCAGTGTTTGATAAACCAGACTCGCAAGAGATCTGCTTTGTTCCTGATAATGATTATGCAGGATTGGTAGAACGCAGACGGCCTGAGCTTCGGGTTAAGGGGAAGATTGTCGATATTCACGGCGAACAACTCGGAGAGCACGAAGGGCAACACAAGTTCACAATCGGACAGCGCCGAGGAGTCGGTGTTGCGGTTGGACATCCGATCTATGTGATTGATAAGGATTCAGAATCAAATACTGTGACAGTTGGATCCAATGAAGATCTGATGTCTCGATCATGTATCGCACACGAATCGAATTGGTTGATTGATAACTCGAAGTTGAGTGATTGGTATCCTGTTCTCGCACAGCATCGATATAATGCGGATCCAGTTCCTGCGAAGATTCGTGTGATTGATCGTGTCGATGAGGACACTCCTTCAGGACGGGTTGGTTGCTTTGAATGTGTGTTTGATGAGCTTCAACGAGCAGTCACTCCAGGACAAGCATTAGCAATTTATGATCTTGAATCCCCTGAGATCGTGATTGGTGGTGGCTGGATCGAATCTGTCGAAGTTGGCGATTCCTAAGAGCAATTCATAGTCCTACACTGTGTGTATGGAATTTGATCAAGCTGAAACGAACCATCTCGCGGCGTATATCTCAGGCATGAATGCCGCGACTTTCGATCGCGATGAAGATCCTGCTGTTGACGAAGATGGGCATGTGATCAATGGAACCATTATCCGTCGACTCGACGATCAGGGTTCAATGGTTCCTGTGCGAGTCCGGATCGGGCACGGCGTATCTGCACAAACAGCATCTCAGATGCTCCGTAAAATGGCAGACATGCTTGAGGATCAGCCGACATTTTTAAATGATCGAGCAGGTGCAGCGATCCGTCGATTGCCTGATGGGACGAGTCAACGAAAGCAACTCACGATTGAGGGCATGCTCGCGGCTGCGAACGAGCTCTCAGTTGAAGAGCGCAACAAGCTACATGCGATGCTTGATCAGATTCGTGTACAGATTGATGATCCCAAGAAGCCTGGGCCGCAGTATCCAGATGACGGTATGCTCTGATTCGCGTTAGTCGATCTTTTTCATAATGAACAGGTAGTTGAATCCACGCAAGAAGAAGTTTTCTTTTTCTGCGGATTTGTGCCAGTTGCCCTGTTTAAGTTTTTTGTTGTGTCGGACAACTGAGATGATGTCCACCGGTTGGAAGTAGTCTCGCATTGTTGCGAAGAGTTCGAATCCGATAGGCATGAATACTCCACCTTTGTGGCCTTGCTTTTTCTTCCATGAGTCAGAAACATAGAGCCCCATGTATCGGTTTGGTTTCATGACACGATGAAGTTCACTTAGGACTTGGTCCATTGATTCGTAGTAAGCGTGGCCGTCCATAACATCTTCGCCTCGCATTGGTTCGGACGCGTCGAGTTTACCGATGCATCTTTCGTCCTCTGAATAATCAACATGAGTTGAGTATGGGGGATCAATAAATGCGAAATCGACAGACTCATCATTGAGCGGGAGCTCACGCGCGTCGTTGTGTTGGATCTCAGGTCTCTGAGGGTTGAGATCGAATCCGATGCCTTTGCGATTCAGATCTTTGCAGACATCGAGTGTGGTTCCTGAGCCGCACATTGGGTCAATGACGGTGTCATTCTCGCGTGTGTATCTGGTAAGGAGTTGCCAGATGATCCATGAAGGTGTTGCGCCTATGTAGTCTTTCGATCCTTGGAACTTGGATCCGGATTTGGCGTCGTAGTGCTGGGAAGGGTATTCCCAGAGGGTTGAAGTCATCAGACGCAGCGGGGGACGATTCCCAGGTCGTACCTTATTCCCTTGAGCAGATTTGTACTCGTCTCCTGAGCGCGAGCCCGGGTTTCGGAGTTCTTGTTCGATCTTAGAGCGGAAGTTGTTGTTCTTTGGGGGAGGCATGGGGGAGTATAGGAACACTCCGATCGATAGATAAATCACATCGATAAGTCGATCATTTTGATAGTTACAAACAGATTATGGGAGTGCGGCGATGACCATAGCTTTTGCTTCTTCCAGAGGCTTGCGGATCTTGGCGCCTGATGCTCTTGCGTGTCCGCCGCCACCTAGGGTGTTGCAGACGGCGTTGACATCGACGGCGGGTTTGCCTTCCCATTCGTCGGGCTTTGAGCGGAGTGAGAGTTTGGTGAAGGTACCATCGGAATCGTGTTGTTCAGTTAAGAGTGCAACGACACGGATTGCAGCGACAGATTGAGGGAGATCGACAAATCCACCTGTTTCTCCGGGGCCTGCTTTGGTGTCCTTGAAGTCTTGGAGCGTGACAGTCATCACGGCTGCGTTCTTTTCTTTTACGACTTCCATAGATTCGAGGGCGCGAGCCATCAGTTTAAATCTTGAAGTTCGATCTCGTTGGTAGAGCATTGCGAAGATTGAAGTATGGTTAACTCCAGCTTCTAAGAGCTCTCCTGCGAGAGTCATTACTCGGCCGTCGACATTTGAATGTTTGAACCATCCTGTGTCTGTTGCGAGTCCAACATAGAGCGGGAGCGCGATATCCACAGGGAGTTGTGAAGCTGAATCGCGTCCGAGGAGTTGGCAGCAGATATCTGCAACTGGTTGAACCGCGGCGGCGGCGGTTGTATCGATGAGTCTTCGGGGTGCAATCTCAGCATCTCCTTGGAGATGGTGATCAATGATCGTTGTGCGATCGATTCTTGGCTTGAGGAACTCTGCGAATGGTGCGAGCTGATTCCATGAACCAGTATCGGTAATGAGAATTCCCTCAGGATCAAACGCTCCAGGGAGCGGTTGATTGTCTTCGATCGTTCGTGTCTTGGTGTTTCCGATCAGCGTCTTAGCCCAAGATGGCATTGGTGCGGCGTACCAGCATTCTGCAGCGGAAGTCGCGCCGCTTGTTTCGCGGATGAGATTGATTGTCTTCGCGAGTGCAAGGGATGATCCCAGCGCGTCGCCGTCAGGCTTTGCATGAGTGAGTAGTAGAAGGGAGCTTTGTTGCTTAATCCAATCCACAATCTCGTTTGGTGAAACGGTTGATTCCCATATATTGGAATTGCCTTGTGTCACGGGTTGTTCCTTCGACATAGATAAATTGGAATGCATACGAACAGTGTATCAGGTTCGTAAAGGATTTGGTTGGGAGTCCTACGAAAAGTCTGGAAGGAGTTTTAAATCTCGTCGTTGAACTCTAGATCTTCATCTGAGAGTGGGATGTCGCCTTCGCTTGGGATGTCTACCTTTGGAATATACGGCGTTCCTCCAGCTTTGGGTTTTCCCAAGGAATCGAGTTCTTCGTTGAAATAGATGCCCTTGTTCTCCCCATCGGAGATTTCGATTTCTTCTTCGTTTCGATTTTGATTCATCTGAGCGGGATCGAGAACTGGGAGTGGAGTTAGATCTGCGTAGGATTCGCCGCAATTTGGGCAGTTGCCTCCGTGTGGGAGTCCGTCGAGATTGAATCTGCAAAACTGACAGGCAAGCCCTGTAACAATTCTACCTGGAGTTTGGATTTCTCGTTCGATTCTCTCTTTGACTCGATCAGCGGATCCTGAGGATAGAACTTGATGCTTGATGACCCATCGCATGACTGAAGTGAGTTGTATTACGGTGAAGAAGAAAACCGCGACGGCGATAGTTGAGAGAAAGCTTGTGTATCCACTGACGAATGCTGCAGCGGCGCTTGGAGCGATGTTCATCGCAGCAATACCTGAGAGCAGGACGGATGTTACTCCGAAGAATGCCATTGCCCATGCTGTTGATCTTAAGCGATACGCAAGGTTGTCGTGAGATGCCCAGTACCCGAGTTCTGCAAAGTATACGCAGGTTGGGATCAATCCAATCCACGCAATCGTTCCTGAAAGGATTCGGATAATTGTGATTGGTGCAGAAAGCAGTATCGACGGCGGGGCTGTCGGAGAGTTGATTGCAATGCTTGCGTAGATCGCGAGTCCATAGATCGGCCAACATGCGTTCATCAATCGAACGATAAGTCGATAGCGATCATTGTCGAGTGTTTTATCTGGGACAATGCTATCGCGATCAGGTCGAGGGAGTGTGGTGAGGTATACACCTGCGAGCCAGAACGTGGAGCCAATGAATAGGAAGCCCATTGGTGCGAAGAGGATTGAAACAATGATTCCGATCGACGCGAGTAAGAATCCGAGCTTGAGTTTGTGCACAAACCGGGTGGGGGCTTCGCCGGACATGGTGCCGGATGATTTTTGGATTCGTCTACGGATTGAGGTACCGCATTCTGGACATTTTCCGCCGAGAGGAAGTCCTTGCAGGTTGTACCCGCAGCGATCGCATTCGCGATTATCCGAAATGTGAGATTGCGAAAATGACATAGACCCATGATATATACCATATAACATTGGGGAAGGTTGCTGCGTGAAACTGTATTACGAAAAAATCAGCCGACCATACAGAGTCGGCTGATGAGAGAGGAGCTATTTCGAGCACTAGTCAGCGTATGAAAATCAAGGCGCTTTGCGTTTTTTAGGCGCTGGTTTGATGATGGTTTGTTGCTTCCCGTTTACTTTGCGGACTTGCTGAAGCTTTGAAGGCCAGAAGGAGTATCCAGCGATTTGACGATGGATGTAATCTGGGGCTGTGATAATCAATGAGTTGTTGTAGAATGTCATTGATGCGCCGTCGCCGCCCAATGTGGCCCATTGGTCAGGTTCGATTGTGCTTTGGATAAGATCGGTAAGTGCTTGAGCATTCTCTGCGGAAGTGGTTGAAGTGACATTACCTCCACTAGATGAGAATGGGCTGGTGCCGCCGCCACCTCCGCCGCCACCTCCGCCGCCGCCACCTGCTTGAGAGACTGCGCTTTGGAGATCAAACTCAGGAGCGTTATCAAAGTCTTGTACGACAAAGAGTAGGTCTGCGATGTCATAAAGTTCGACTTGTTGGTTTCTGTTGAGTTCACTCTTAGGTCCAAACTCAATGGTTCCATAGTCTGTGAACTGCCAGGTGTATTCTTCTCCGATGCTTTCAGCACGCTGAGCGCGGAGAAGCACTCGTTCGAGAATAATCAATGCAGGAGTGTTTGACGCTTTCATCGTGATGAGCGTTTCAGGGTCCATGCCGTTTGATGACAGATTGTCGTTCAGATAGATTGGTTCGAGTTCAACATCGGTAACTTCCGCGAGGAAGTTGAAGATGTCCTCGAGTGGTTGATCCTCTACATCGAGATTCACTGACTTTGATAGTGCAACGAGAGCTGCTCGCTTTGCTTGCTTTGTAGATGCGTCATCTGACGAAGTGTTCTGAGCGACTGCTTGGCCTGAACTTAAAGTTAAAGTTGCGAGACCAATCGCGGGCAACCCTGCGCAAGCAACGGTAGAGAGTGCGAATGTGGATACGATTTTGAGTCTGTGTGCTTTGTGAGTCATTAGCGAGAAGCTCCAGTATGGATCGGGAGGGTGGGTTATTTTCGGTTCTGCGTATGATTGAGTTTCTCAATCAATGCGTCCGGCGGGGGCTGATGATGATCCAGTTCATCGGCGATGGACTCCGCATGTACCGGCCGGGCAGATTTCTCTGATTGGCCTCTGGTGACTTTCGAGAGGGGATCTCGGTCTTGTGCAGTATACCAGATATCGAACAATACGCACTCTTTTATAAGCGGTTGCATTGAGAGTGCAGATCAATTCTGGTTCCCATTCCCCAAAAAATGATGTTAATCAATACGATATGGGGTTTTAAGCGATGGAGATTGGTTTGATTATTCGTGTCGCAAAGCAACGATTGGATCGAGATTTGCTGCTCGCATCGCGGGGTACATCCCGAATATCACTCCGATACCGATACTGATGACGACTGAAAGCAGCACGCTCCAGAGTGTGACAATGGTTGGCATATCTGCGAACATTGTGATGAGCCATGGGATTAAAATCCCGATCCCGATCCCGATTAGACCACCTGTCACACTGAGTACCACGGTTTCGATGAGGAACTGTCCAATGATCTGTTTCCGGTGCGCTCCGATTGCTCTTCGGATACCGATCTCTCTTGTTCGCTCTGTCACTGACGCGAGCATGATGTTCATAATTCCGATACCCCCGATGAGGAGGGAGATACCTGCGATTGAACCGAGAACGATGTTGAAAGTTCGTTGTGTTGCTTCTGCTTGTCTCAAAAGAGCGAGCGGGACACTAATTCGATAGTCATTCTTTGGATGGAACAGGGAGAGGGTTCGTTCGATCCCGGCGGCTGTGGATTCGACATTATCAATCGAATCAACTTGAACAATGAGCTGATGAAGTTCAACGAGCTCTCGTGATCTTGATCCACTTGATCGAGTAACAGTGATATCTCCGAATCGCTCAATCGCTACATCAAGTGGGATGTATGCGTCAATCTGTTGGTCAGGAGTTTGCATAGCTCCTGACTGAGTGCTTTCAGATTTGATCACTCCGATGACTTCAAAGTACCCTTGGTTGATCTTGACCATGGATCCGACAGTGTTTCGGCCGACAAGAAGCTTGCGTGCGCCATGCTCAGTCAATACAACAACATTAGCATTTGTAGCGATGTCTTGATCGATCAGTACTCGGCCTACAAGATGTTCGCGAGCAACAAGTTCGAACCAGTTTGGTGTTGTTCCAACGAGTCGAAGATCAATGGATCTTCCTCCGACTCGGCCTTGCCCTTGGATGAGCTTAGCGGGGACTGTACGATCAACGGTGTAGAAACTCTGTTCAATGCGGATGAGATCGTCGTAGAGCAGGCCGTAGATGTTCATCCGGACTTGCATAGTACCTGATCCGGATTCGCTCGGAGGCTTTTGTGACTCGATGATGATATTTTGACTACCGAGTCTTCGGATTTGATCGAGAGCTTGTTTACTTGCGCCTTCTCCAACAGCGAGCATCGCGATGACTGCGCCGACGCCGAAAACCATGCCGAGCATGGTTAGGATTGAACGCATTTTGTGGAGAAGCAGCGTTTTGACACCGAGTTGGATGTTACGGAAAAACCGGGTAGACATCATGATTGAGTCGCTCCAGTTTTTCTGTTGGGTGTTTCAATAATCGTAGCGACTATTCCGTCTCGCATCGTGAGTTGGAACTCTGCGTATGCAGCGATTTCTGGTTCGTGCGTTACCATCATGATTGTTTTGCCTTGATCGTGGAGCTCGGTAAGAAGCGCCATGATTGAATCACCTGTCGCGGTATCAAGGTTCCCTGTCGGTTCGTCTGCAAGGAGGACGGATGGATTGTTTGAGAGTGCTCTTGCGATCGCGACGCGTTGTTGCTGGCCGCCGGAGAGTTCTGTAGGACGATGCTTGAGTCGATCACCCAGTCCGACTCGATTCGCGAGTGAAACTGCACGCTCAGCAGCGGCCGTCGCTTCAATCCCTTGATAGAAAAGTGGTAACTCGATGTTCTCTTGTACAGTGAGTTGTGGAATGAGATGGAAGTTCTGGAAAACAAATCCGATATGCTTGAGTCTGATATCGGAGAGCTGATCGTCGCTTGAGGATGCGATGTCCATGCCTTCGAGGGAATAAGTTCCTTGAGTAGGTCGATCGAGACATCCGAGCAGATTAAGCATCGTACTTTTGCCTGAGCCACTGGATCCGGAGATTGCCCAGAAGCTGCCTCGTTCAATTTTCAGGTCCACTCCTGCGAGTGCGTTTACATCCTGATCTCCCATGCGATAGGTTTTCCAGACGCCATCGAGTTCGATGACATGAGGAGACTTAGACTCATGAGATTCAAGAGTAGATGTTTGATTCACTTGTTGAGTGCTTTCCAGCGTATTCATCAGGGTGCTTTCCCTGACTGTGCTCGACTACGCTGCGGCGCTTGTCCTCCAGGTTGTCCGTTCGGTCGGCCTGCGGGTTTGGATTGAGCTTCTTTCGTAGATCCGTTGCCCTTATCCGATGGCTTTGCGCTGCCTGCTCTTCTGCCCTTGGATAGTTCTGCTAATGGAGGAGTCAGCATGACGCGTTCTCCTGCTTCGACGCCATCGAGGATATGGATCATTGCATTGTTATCGAGTCCGGTTTTGACAACTCGTGCTTCTACATCTTTTCCGTTGCTGACATACACGACAGTTTCATTACCTCGACCGACAACTGCTTGGATTGGTACTGATAATGCGGCGTCGTAGTCTTCGATCAAAATCGTTGCTTTACAACTCATTCCTGTTCGGATTGATGGGTGGATGCCGTCGATCATGATCTGGGTGTCATAGACCTTCAGGTCTGGGTTCATGAATACGGATGTTGCATCAGGTAACGGCGCGATCTTTGTGACTTTGCCTTGGAATCGAGCATCTGGGAGAGCATCGATCGCGATGTCGACAACTTGTCCAATCTGAACTTTACCAAGTGATGATTCTTGGACTCGGATGACAACCATCATGGAGTCTGCTGTAGGGAGATGGATCAGTTCTTGGCGCTCGTAGACTTCCTGTCCTTCATCAAGTGGCTGGGAATCCCCTCTCCAGCTGAACTCTGAGCTTGTCGCGTAGACAACCATTCCATCTGCTGGTGCAAACATCTTTGTCTTTACAATCTGGTCTTCGATCTTCGCAAGCTTCTTTTTCTGTCGATTGAGTTCCGCTTCATACGCACGCAGTCGTGCTTCTGCTTGAACGATGTCACTCGCAGATTCACGGGTGACTCGTTCGAGAGTTAACTTCTTCTGTTCGATTTCTGAATCAAGCTCAGCGATTTTGCGGACATGGGTATATTCAGTCATGAGATTCAAGTTTTCTCGTGCGAGAGCAACTTGAAGATCTGCACGCTTGAGTGCGAGTTCGTCTGCGCGGTATTCAGTTTCCGAGAGATACTGTTCTTTGTAGAGCTTTTCGGACCAGTTGAAATCGTCTGTTGCTCTTCTGAAGTCTTCTTGCTTGAGAGTTACATCTGTTTCTTTTTCCATGAGGAGCTTGGGCCATTCCCCTTCGAGGTACTTTCCTTTGTCTTCTCTTGCGAACTGATTATCGAGAGTTGCTTTCGCGATATTACTCTTTGATTGAATTCTGACAACTTCGAGATTTTCCTTTGCAGACACGAAATCAGCTTCGGTATTCTCTACTTGGATTTGTTGATCGACGAGGCGATCTTCGAGCGTGCTTGAATCAAGCTCGACGAGTAGATCGCCTTCTTTTACCATGACTCCTTCGTCGATGACATAGATCACAGAAGTTCGGCCTTCTACTTCACTCTTGACGATGAATTGGTCTCTGGATTTGATCGTGCCTGATTCGGTAAGATCGATCGAGAGCGCTGCTCGATCGACTGTGTAGAAGGCGCTCTCGTTGGATTGCTCAGAGTCACCTGTGAAGAGTGATTTCGCGATAAGCGATCCACCTCCAAGGAGGACAAGAATGAGTAACACAACGATCAATGCTTTGAGATTGCGATTCATGATATTATCCTTCATCTCTTGTTGTACGATCGGCATCTGTGTTGCCTGTGTCGCTGAGGAACTGTATTAAGCTCTTCGTTTCTTCAATGTCATATTCTTGGGGATCGAACTCTATCCAGAGTCCGTTGCTGTCTACTTCTAGTACGCCCAGGTCTCGTTGGAGTTCGAGTTCTCCGATTCGATAGCTCACGACAGCATTGGTTAATGCGTCTTGCGCTGAGTTGAGTGCGTTCTGTGACTCGAGCAAGTCTCGGATCTCAGCTCGTCCTGCTTGTAGGAACAAGTTAGTAGAGTCGACTCGTCGTTGAGCAACGCGGACTGATTCTGCTTGAATCTTGATAGATTCTCGCGATTCGAGGAGTGAGCGGAGATCGCTTCGGATATCGAACTTAACTGAATCCTCGATGTCTTGGAGTCGTCGAATCGTTTGCTCATATGAGATCAACGAGTTTCGATAACTGTTTCGTTCAGCTGTGCGTTCGAATGGGAGATCAATTCCAAGGAGCAAGGAATAGAATCCTCGATCGGTCCGGATCTGTCCATCGTCTAAATCGGCGCTGCTCAAGGATCTGCTTTCTCCAAGAGATGCTGATCCGAGGAGTGTAATATCCGCTCGAAGATTATCCGCGGCGATTGCGACACTCCGTTGAGCATCAACGATCTCTCCAACTGCGACGCGAAGATCGAGCCGATTTACTAACGCAATTAAAATCGCGTCGGACTCATGGAGTTCCATTGGACCTGCATCTTCCATCGAAGGAGGAACAAGGACGACCGGTGCGTCAGCAGGGGGAACATCTGTCAATGTATCGCTTTGGGTGTGCTCAAGATAACGCTCATATCGCTTTGATTGAAGCAGCACTTCGAACTCTGCAGGATCGAGCTTGATCTTCGCGTCAGGTGGTAGTCCGAGTGTGATCTTAAAGCGATCGAGAACTTGCTCAGCTCCTTGGACTGCGCTGATCCACGAGTTGCGTGCTCGAAGCTCATCCTGTACAGACTGGTCCACTTGGATTTCTGGTAATCGTCCTGCATCAGCAAGTCGGCGAGCACGACGAGTAGAGGATACGACTCGTTCATAGTTTTCAACCGCATTATCAACACGATCGAGTTGTTGGAGAACGGTTAAATAATCGCTTGCGATTTGGACTGCAAATGTTCTCTTGAAGCGTTCAAATTCGTAGATTGCGTAGACGACATCTCGCTCGGCTTGCTTGAGTGGTTCAGTTACAACGAATTTGCCTGATCCTCGCAAGAGCGGGATCGATAGGCTTGTATCTACTGAGAGACCCATCGAACTACCGCGAGACCCGTTCAAGAGTTTTGCGAGATCGACTGCGACGAGTCCCATGAACTGAGATCCGTTTTTGAATCGTTTGGATACATCTAAGGAGCTTTGGTTCACTACGCCGTTGGTTTCGGAAGCAGAGCCCAAACTTGAGCTGAGTACCGAATCAACCATTCCGCTCCATGTGTGTCGAAAGTCATCGCGTTCTAGATCGAGTCGAAGAGCAGTCTGGAATACGGATTCTTTTTGTGATTGATAGAGTCGACTATTCGTCGCTGCGATCTCCAGCGCTTCGATGAGCGCGATTGTTGGAATCTGAGGCTCAATTCCATCGGTTTGGGATTGCTCGTCTTGTGAGACGCGATCTTCGAAGTATGATTTGTCTGGCCATTGTTCGATTGGCTCGTCTTCGCTTGATCCGGCGCTCGCTTTTGATCGCATCGGGAGATTCTGATCGAGCAGTAAGCGTCTGCGCAGTGAGTCACTTGCAGGCTCGATTGTGAATCCTTCTTCGGTTCGTCCGAGGGCTTTTTGCCAGGACTCATCGAGGATTTCGCTTGTTACGGTGTCGGCCTCAGTTCGGTACGACTGAGGGGATCGACATCCAGTAGACAATCCAACAACGCTCAATAAGCTGATGGCGCAGATGGAAGAAGTCACAATATGAGGTTTCGTATACCCAGATTTGGTCATGCGAATCACTGTATCAATCTAATTTTAACTCGGTTCAGACGACACACTTGGAGACACCTGTGCTCGATGAACCGAAATAACCCACTCAATACAGGGGGCACTGTGAAGCGTGACGCCCTGATGTTCTAATACACTCGGTCAAGATCCTACTATCAACGCTCCTCAGGGTTGCATATTTCATCAATGAAATCGATTGAAAACAGTCTTTTGCAACTGGTTTCTCATCGGCGGGGAGCGTGATTGGAATCAATCTACGAGATTTGAACTTTTACGATAGCTTCGCTCTTGCTGCTGAGCTAATTATGTGTCAAAACTATCCAGATGAGGTTAAGCGTGGGATCGCATGCATTTTGATTGACTCAGCGAGCGTACTTTGATTTGCTTAAGTCCAAAAAAAGAAGACAGCTCCTGGGAAAACACCGCAGGAGCTGTCGACGAATGGGGGCTAATTAATTGCTGAGATTAGAGTCTCAGCATGAGTAAGTTACGGACATCCAGCTGAGTAAGCGTTGAGGTACGCAGAGATATCGAAGAAGTTGAGCACGCCGTCACCGTTGAGATCTGCGTCCAAATTTCCTGATGGGAATAGGTTGAGGAACTCAGAGACATCGAAGAAGTTGAGTGCGCCAAACGGTTCAACAAGGTCAGCGATTGAACAAGGACCCTGTGCATTGACTACTTCGTAGAGATCAGGGCGGTAGTTAATCAATGAACATCGCATGCGATTGTTCTGCTCAACTGTGAACTGGTTCATGCAGATGTCATCTGAATAATCCATGTAGTTGTGGAACGGAGCTGGGCCGCCACAGGATGATCTGCTACCTGGGCACCCGAAGGTTGGGCTACTCTCGCCGTTTGTATCAACGATTCGATCTCCACCTGTGTAGCTGTTGGTGCAGCCGCCGTTAAAGGTGTGGAAGAGTCCGAGGTAGTGACCGACTTCGTGGGTTACTGTGCGACCCAAGTTGAAGGGTGAGAACGGTGCGTTTCGTCCGAATGTTGTTTGGAGAATCACAACACGATCAGAGTTTGACCCTGCGATTCCACCTTGTGGGAGGTCTGGGACATAACCGAGTGCGCCGCCGCCGTTGTTTGTGTAGATGTTGAGGAATCTATTGGTATCCCAAGCGAGGGTGTTGTAGTACGCTCCGCCGTCGTTGTACCAAGTGTTGTTTGTTGAGCGAGTGATCCCTGTTGTTGGGTTCCCGTTTTCATCTTCGGTAGCAAGGTAGAACTCGATTTGAGCATCGTTACCAGGAGCTCCGTTTGAGCCGGCGAGTGCTTGGAAATCTTCGTTGAGGATTTCGATCTGGGAGTGGACTCGTGAGTCAGGCATTGCGCCGGTGCCGCCGCTAGTTTGAATGATATGAACAACGACTGGGATGCGGTATCGTTCGACCGATGGGTCATACTGTGGCAATACATTCGTGCGATTGAATGAGCAGTCATTTCCGCCGCGAGCGAAGTTATCATCTGGAAGGATAAATGGCCTTGCACCACACCTGTTTTCTTCGATGTTGTAGTACCCTGAGTTGTAGAGTGCTTCCCATGAGTTGTAGGTATGGCCGTCTACGATGATTTCGGTATCCGAAACAACATGGAAGGATGGAGTATCGATCGATTGATCTGCGGATTTATTCGTTGATGTAGGTGAGAGTGCGGTAGCACTCGCGAGTGCAATAATTGCAGCAGTCGTAAGCATGTGAGACCTCTTGAGTTGTGTGATCTAGATCCGATGAATCGTGGTAAGAAACAAAGTACCGCGGAGACGGAAGATTTCATTGATCATTGTTCGAGAAAACAGACAGAACCACCCGAGTGGGTGTTGTTCGAATATACGACAAATGTGTGTGTTGGTGTTGCATAAAAAGTAAAATCAGCGAGTGAGAATCGGAAATTGATGATCTTCGGACTCACTTACTGATTTATGGACATGTTTTGTTCGGGTAATCTTCGATTGTGCTCATTAATCACTGGTTTGAACTTCTGCGAAGGCGCTTCCATTTTCAATCTGCGATGCTTCGTATGCAAGCTGGATTGCGCCGACAAACTCGCTATGAGCAGGCATCCCCATGAGTGCTCGACGATGATCGAGATGCTCAGGATCTTCGATTGGAACAGTCGGGGTTGGAACCATTATTCCGAACTCGTTTGAGATCATCGCCATCTGAGTCCCAAAGACCTGAGGCTGGCCTTGGAAGAATCGGATTCGATCTGTGAGCAGAGCTACATATGATGCAGGGAGATCGCCTTGTTCGACGAGATCAACCATTAATGCGAGACATCTGTTCTGGAACTCGATGTCATGTCCAGTATGTTGGATCACCATATATGCTGCTTGGGTCGCTTTGAGTCCGACGAGTTCACGCGTTGGCCATCCGATGTGTGCGACAATCTCTTTGAGACGATCGCCGTGAACTTGATCAATCTCGCGGATCGTTGATTGATGGTTCGCTTGTTGACTCAGTGAACCGTCTACCAGATCACGATCAAGTTCGTACATCTCTTCGAGCTCAGCTTGAATCTCTTCTAGTGTAAGCTTCTTAACAGAGGTTCGATATTGTGGAATCGATTTGCTGAAAATCTCTTCTCCGATTACGAACTCGTCGTTGTTGCTCAACGAAGTGTGTTGCTCGAGTGCTTGGGTAGTAGCTGATGGAGGCGATTGGAATTCGCTAGAAGCTTCTCGATGTTGGCTCGATGCGCAGCCGCTCGCGAGCATAATTGCTGCGATCGAAGTTGTCGCTGAGACAGTAAAGAGTGAACGAGAAACAGAGATTCGTGATGAGTTGGGATGTGCCATATACACATCATCGAAAAGGAAAGCCTTCAAAGACACCCTGATTCTGCTGCTGATGATCTTTCGACATTACCTAATCGTTACAGACGGAATCTCCCATTCGATACTGCATGAGCTTGATCGAATGTAGCAGTTAGTGCCTTTCAGAATCGTTTGTCGGACCTAGTCCCCATGTGTCTCCGACAACGCCGTTGACTGTTGACCCGTTTTGGATAGCAGGAGCGATTTTGTCTAGGAAGTTGTGCGGGAAGTGCTTCGCGTATGGACACAGCGCTTCGAGTCTCGAGCGTTGCTCTGCAGACAAAGTGAAGTCCAATGCTCCGAGATTGTCTTCGAGTTGCGAGAGTCTTTTGGCGCCGATGATTGTTGATGTCACACTGTTATTGGACTGGACCCAGTTGAGCGCGACTTGAGCAGGGGTTGCTCCGACTTCTTCTCCGAGCTCTTTGCAGAGGACTCTCATTTTATCGAGCAGCACATAGGTTGATTCAATCAAGTAAGGCGAATCAACAGCTGCTCGTGTTTCTTCAGGGGATGGACGAGAGTCACGCGTGTATTTTCCGCTCAGTACTCCGCCTCGGAGTGGGGACCAGGGTGTTACTCCGAGCCCGAGATGGGAGGCCATTGGGAGGAGTGCGTCTTCAGGGGTACGCTGAAGAAGTGAGTACTCGATCTGGATTGCGATGAGTTGTTCCCAGCTGTTTGCCTTTGCAATGTGCTGAGCTTCAACGCAAACCCATGCTGGATGATCAGAGAATCCAATGTGACGGACTTTACCTGAGCGGACTAGATCGTTGAGCGTAGACATTGTTTCAATCAACGGCGTGTGTCGATCCCAGAAGTGAACCCAGAGCATGTCGATGTAGTCTGTTTGTAATCTCCGCAATGAATCTTCGACTTGATGCATGATTGCTTTGCGTCCGGCGCCGCCGCCGTTAGGATCTCCAGGATACATGTTGCCGCAGAACTTTGTCGCGATGACGGTTCGATCTCTTCTTGATGGATTGGATGCGAAGTAGTCTCCGATGATTTTTTCAGAGTGCCCTTTGGTATAGATGTTTGCGGTATCGAGGAAGTTGCCCCCTCGATCGAGGTAAGCTGCGAGGACATCGTTCGATTCTTCGATGTTGGTTCCGACGACTCCCCATTCGTTTCCAAAGGTCATCGTCCCTAGGCACATAGGCGATACACGCAATCCTGAGTTTCCAAGTGTGATGTAGTTGGTTAATGACATATGATCCTCCGGTTGAGTTTCCTCTATGG
>Ga0209344_10000664_pt1 | contig 55151 bp, 53 predicted proteins | sample Cruoilmetagenom6_FD_187293 | JGI IMG/M metagenome (GOLD analysis project Ga0209344, IMG submission 187293) | Oil polluted marine microbial communities from Coal Oil Point, Santa Barbara, California, USA - Santa Barbara Oil Seep Sample 6 (SPAdes)... | ecosystem: Environmental > Aquatic > Marine... | reverse complement strand
TGTTCATGCGTTTAATAGAAAACCCGATCCTGTCGGCGGCTTGCTGCAAAGCATCGCGAACGTCCCGTTCGTGCACTTCCGCCACTGCCCCGCAATCCGTGCAGATGAAAAATGCCGGTGAGTGTATTTCGGCTGGATGTTGACAGGCCGTAAATGCGTTGAGGCGGCGGATGCGATGCGCAAAACCGTTTTCCACCAGAAAATCCAGCGCGCGATAAGCAACCGGGGGTTGCTTACCAAATCCATCTTTTGCCAACTGTTCCAACACTTCATACGCCCCAAGCGCGCGATGTTCTTCCAGCAATATTTCTAGCGTTCTTCTGCGCACAGGGGTGAACCGTAAGGCCCCTGATTTCGAAAGTTGATCAGCCTTACCCAGAACACTGCCACGGCAATATTTGTGGTCGTGGTCGGAAAAAGCGGTTGCGGCGAATTTTTGGTTCGGCATAAAGTAAGCTCTTGTTATGTTATTACATGTCTTCTATATCAATTCTCACTCTAACTCAAGGACCCATCTGATGCGTTTTTTTCGGTTTTTAATTGCGATTGTTTTGTTTAGCCTGCCAACTTCTCGGCTTTGGGCCGAGGTTCCAAATGTGACAACCGACATTCCCGCGGTTCATTCTTTGGTTAGTCAGGTGATGGGTGAACTAGGCCAACCATCGCTGTTGGTAAGCGGTCTCGCCGATTTACACCATTTTCAACTGCGCCCCTCACAAATCCGCAATTTGGGTGACGCGGATTTAGTGTTCTGGATTGGTGATGACCTGACCCCTTGGTTGGCGCGCGCGCTGGAAACGGTTGGTGATACAGATCGCTCGGTAGCCCTGATTGACCAACCAGACACTTTTCAAATCGTGACTAACAATGGTGATTCTGACCATTCTGGGCGTGATCTACACATTTGGCTTGATCCAGAAAATGCACTAATCTGGTTTGGTGTTATCGCACTGAGACTATCGGAACTGGATCCAGAAAACCGCGAAATTTATCAGCACAATGCGGACGCCGCCAAACACAGCCTTCGCAAAACAATTACCAATTCGACTGCTATCCTGTCCGAAACAGGACCACATCAGATTATTACGACCCATGATGCATTTGGTCATTTTGCCAATCGTTTCGGAATAAAAATAGCTGGCAGCGTTTCTGATGGCGAAGCAAGCGCCCCAAGCGCCGCACGTATCAAACACCTGCGGACGATTTTGGAAGCGGATCAAATTCAATGCGCCTTTCTCGAACCGCTACAACCGTCGGCGATACTGGAACCTTTGATTGAAGGGTTCGATATCAGGATCGGTGTTTTGGATCCGTCCGGCACCTCATTGACACCCGGTGCAGATCTGTATTCCGACCTGATCAATAGTCTGGTGCGTGCGATTGCGGATTGTTCAAGCCACCAGACATGAATTGAATTCGAGCTTGATCCTGCTGCCGCTCTGATGTCGACTGTCAGAATGTTACCTGAAACTGACGGGACCAAGGATGAGTTTGGAGATATTTGGTTCCACCCAAGATGGACGAACGGTTCACCGCATAACCCTTTCGTCGGGTGACCTGACCGTTTCAATTCTAACACTTGGGGCAATCATTCAGGACGTGCGAATTTCAGGGGTGGATCATTCGCTGACATTAGGCAGCCAGGAAGTTGCTGCCTATGAGGGCCCGATGGAATTTTACGGTGCAATTGTCGGGCCGGTCGCAAACCGCATTGCCAACGCAAGCGCAATGGTGGCTGGACAGAAATATTCATTTGACGCCAACGAAAACGGCGTCACCACGCTCCATAGTGGTTCCACCGGAACTCATGCACAGAACTGGACGCTCAACGAGCATGGTAAAGATTTTGCAATATTGGGTCTGCACCTGCCTGATGGGTTTGGTGGATTTCCCGGCAACCGCGATTTGACGGCCCATTATCAGGTGACTGGCCCGGCCAGCCTGACACTGGCCCTGACCGGTACCACCGACAGTACAACAATCATGAATTTGGCCAACCACAGTTATTGGAACTTGAACGGCACCACCGATACAGCTGGGCATGACTTGATGGTTTTGGCCGGCCGCTATCTGCCAACTGATGACCGCCTTATCCCGACAGGCGTTTGTTCGGTCACGGGTAGTGGATTTGATTTTCGCATTGCGCGATCGATTGGCACCGGACAACCAGACCGGATCGATCATGCCTTGTGTCTTGATCTTAAGAATGTAGCGAAGCGGAACGTAGCCATGCTAAGCGGCACGTCAGGGGTAAGTATGGCCCTGGGTACAACTGCGCCAGGATTGCAGGTCTACGACGGTGAAAACAACAAAACCGCACCCTTCATCGGCTTTCATGGTCACCCATATGGCCCCTTATCCGGTATCGCACTGGAAGCGCAGGGTTGGCCGGATGCGCCCAACCGTCCAGAATTTCCATCCGTGGCGCTGGAACCATCCCAAACCTACAGGCAAGTCACCAGTTGGAGGTTTAGCCAGATATCCTAATCTATATCAGTCAGTTAAAGGCCCGATCAGCACGCGATATACCCGTCACCCCGTGCATTTTGGCCACAGATATTGAACCGAGCGGTTGCATCAAGGCCAACATTGGGATGCAAAGGTAAGTATTACGCTACAAATCTGTAGCGCACGAACTCGTTCCGTGGGGGGAACGTGAATATGAGCGAAACACTGATTGAACGCCGTCGCCGTCTTATGGGGCCAAATGTGGCGACTTTCTATGATGATCCTGTGCACATCGTCCGGGGCAAGGGTGTATGGCTTTGGGATCTGGACGGGCGCAAATATCTGGATTGTTATAACAATGTTGCCCATGTCGGGCACTGTCACCCGAAAGTCGTAGACGCGATTGCGAAACAAGCCGCTATCCTGAACACCCACACGCGCTATTTGCACGAAGGTGTGCTGGATTATATCGAAAGGCTTACGGGTAAATTTGGCGATGATCTTACTCAGGCAATCATGGTCTGCACCGGGTCAGAGGCCAACGATATTGCCTTGCGAATGGCCCGCGCGATGACCGGGAAAACCGGTATTATCGCCACCGATAATACTTATCACGGTAATACTACAGCAGTTAGCCAGCTTTCTGCGCGCAGGCCACCAATTGGTGGGTCTCCTGCACATGTCCGGCTGGTTCCTGCACCAGATTCACTGCGTCCCGTAGGGGGAACGATGGAAGGGCAGGCCGAAGCGTTTGCCCGCAACATCGCCCATGCAATTGTTGATCTGGAAGAAGCTGGTCATGGGTTTTCCGGGATGATGTTATGCCCGATATTTGCAAACGAAGGCTTGCCTGCGCTGCCAAAGGGTTTTCTTGATCCGGCTCTTGGAATTATCCGGCGCGCGCGCGGCCTGATACTTTGTGACGAGGTTCAACCGGGTTTCGGGCGTGTTGGAACCCATTGGTGGGGCCACGAAAAGATGGGATTTACGCCAGATGTGGTGACCCTTGGCAAGCCCATGGGAAATGGGCACCCCGTGGCCGCCGTAATTGCCCGCCAGGAAGTGATGACAGAATTTCGCGAAGCGTTTGGGTATTTCAATACCTTTGGTGGTAATCCGGTGTCTGCAGCTGCGGCCATGGCCACATTGGATGTAATTGAAAATGAAGGTTTGGTCGAAAATGCTAAGATGGTTTCAGACTATTTGTTTGAAAGATTGCAAGAATTGCAACATCCCCTGATTGCAGAGGCGCGCGGGGTTGGCTTGTTCTTTGGATTAGAGTTTGTGGATGAAAACGGTGTACCCGCCAGTAAATTTACGAACCTGCTTGTGAACGGAATGCGACGCGAAGGCGTCTTGCTGGGTGAAATTGGACGGCACGATAATATCCTGAAACTGCGCCCACCATTGCCGTTTTCAATGGATAATGCAGACTTGGCAATTAACAAACTGGAAAAAGTGCTGAAGGCGACCCCGATCACATGACCACCGAGGCGGCGAAACCAATACAAGCCGTATTACCCTGGGGTGCCACAAGCTATCCGCCCAAGCTGATATCCCATCGTGAAAATGCGGTGTATGACGTGATGCTGCCCCAGGGACGAGCGGCATTGCGACTGCATCGTCCGGGTTATCGCACCCAAGGCGAAATACTGTCAGAACTGCAATGGACAAAGGCGCTGGCTGAACACAGTTTTCCCGCGCCGCGCCCGCTTCAAATGTTGGATGGAGGGTTGGTTCATACACTCCCCGACGGGCAAATGGTGACAGTGATTGCCTGGATGCAAGGTTCGCCTGTTGGGCAGGGCGAAGTAGCGTTCGACAATTCAAAGGCAAATCTTGCAACGCTCTATCATGATATAGGCGGCCTATTGGCCCAGCTTCATAATACCACCGATGCACTGACCCTGCCGGAAGGATTTTCACGCCCCTATTGGAACCGGGACGGGCTGACGGGCGATGACCCATTGTGGGGGCGATACTGGGATGCTCCGGGCCTGTCACCTGTTCAGGTAAGGACGATTTGCGAGGCTCGTAACCGGGCTCGTGGTATTCTGGCGGAGTTTGACGATGAGGCCGATTTCGGCCTGATACACGCAGACGCGCTGCGCGAAAACGTGTTCCGTAACAAAGCCGGGCTTTCCCTGATCGACTTTGACGATGCGGGATTTGGTTATCGGATGTACGAACTAGGTTCCTGCGTAACGCAGAGTGTTGATGAACCTGCATATGACGAAATTGTCTTAGGATTGCTGGATGGATATGCCACTGAACGAACGCTTTCTCATCGATCCCGTCTGTTGTTCCAGATGTTTGCCATGCTGCGATCTTTTAGTGCCTTGGGCTGGACGATACCGCGCCTTGCACATGATCACCCAAAACTGTCAAAATACATACGCCGTGCAATGACACAGGCCGAAATATTCCTGTCTGATGGGAAGATCGGTTAAACCACGACTTCCTGTTCTTCCTGCTGTCCAACAGCAAACACTCGTTTGTAGCGTTCTATCTGATCTTCCGGTCCCATTGCTTTGTTCGGGTTGTCACTAAGTTTGACAGTAGGCCGCCCATTCGCGCTGACCGCTTTGCAAACCAGTGAAAATGGCGCAAGCGCATGGTCGGCAGACAGGCCGCGAAAATCATTGGTCAGCAAGGTGCCCCAACCAAAAGAAACGGCAACCCGCCCGGCAAACTGATTTTGCAGGGTGACAATTTTTTCAACATCCAACCCATCCGAAAAAATTACCAGCTTGTTTCGTGGATCTTCACCACGCGATTTCCACCAGTTTATCGCGATTTCCGCACCGGTTGCCGGATCGCCGCTATCAATTCTGATACCTGTCCAGCCAGCCAGCCAATCGGGCGCGTTATCCAAAAACCCTTGCGTGCCATACGTGTCAGGCAGGATGACGCGCAGGTTGCCATCGTGTTCTTCGTGCCAATCGGCCAGCACATTATAGGGCGCCTCGCGCAGTTCTTCATCGGTGTCGGCCAATGCAGAATATACCATCGGTAATTCATGGGCGTTCGTTCCAATCGCCTCAATTTCACGCTGCATTGCGATGCGACAATTCGAGGTGCCAACGAATTTGTCACCCAGCCCTTCCTTCATCGCCTGCACACACCAGTCTTGCCACAGGTACGAATGGCGCCGCCGTGTGCCAAAATCTGCGATACGCAGGTCATCCAGATCGCGCAGACGTTCGACCTTTTCCCACAATTTGGTCATGGCCCGGGCATAGAGAACTTGAATTTCGAAACGATCCATTTTGTTAATCACAGCGCGGCTGCGCAGTTCCATAATGATCGCCAGCGCGGGAATTTCCCACATCATCACTTCGGGCCATTTGCCTTCAAATGTCAGTTCAAACTGACCGTCTCGTTTTTCCAGGTGATAGGGTGGAAGACTAAGGTTTTCGAACCACTCTATGAAATCCGGCCGAAACATCTGGCGTTTGCCATAAAATGTATTGCCGCGCAGCCAAGTACTTTCGCCACGCGAAAGCGACAGGGACCGTACATGATCAAGCTGCTCACGCAGTTCGCCTTCGTCAATCATTTCCGCGATGCGGATTGATTTGCTGCGATTTATCAGGGAAAAAGCGACGTTTGTATCTGGTTTGTTGCGAAATACCGATTGGCACATCAACAGTTTATAAAAATCCGTATCAATCAGCGACCGGACAATCGGATCAATCTTCCATTTGTGGTTATAAACGCGTGTGGCAATATCAACCATGTCATGGCACCAACTTTATACCGGCATCGCGCATTCCCACGCGGGCAGCAGCCAGCGATCCGTCAAGATCGATCGCCCTGCAAGCCTGTTCAAGAACCGTGACATTGTAACCAAGCTTTGCAGCATCAACCGCCGAAAAGTTTACGCAGAAATCAGTGGCCAACCCCACGATTGTAACAGTGTCTATTGCACGGGTTTTTAGATATCCATCCAACCCCGTGGGTGTGGTTTGGTCATTTTCAAAGAAGGCGGAATAGCTATCTATTTCAGGGTTAAAGCCCTTGCGGATAATCAGGTCAGCTGCATCAGTGCGAAGGTTCGGATGGAAATCTGAACCACCGGTTCCCTGCACACAATGGGCAGGCCAAAGAACCTGCGGGCCATAAGACATATCGATCATTTCAAACGGATCTTTTCCATCATGGTTATTAGCAAAGGACGTATGATTATCCGGATGCCAATCCTGTGTAAGTATGGTGATCGGAAACTGCGACATCAGTTGGTTGATCTGATCAACAATTTCATCTCCGCCGGTCACGGCCAAAGCCCCACCTGGGCAAAAATCATTCTGAACGTCGATTACGATCAGGGCTTGGTTTGGGGTATTCATATGCACCTCCCGCTGGCTAATCTTCTGCCTACGCAGCCCACGTCCCTGCGTCAACTGCTGCACTTGCAGGCGGGGCCAATACAAGCGTAAACCATCCCCATGTTTACGGTCGCCGCCCTATATCATTTCACTCACTTTCCAGACCCTACTGCAATTCAGGGCCCATTGCAGGATCTGGCACGTGCAAATGGCGTGCGCGGTTCCCTGTTGCTGGCTAACGAAGGGATTAATGGCACCATCGCCGGAACCCGCGCAGCGATTGATGCAGTACTGGCCCATATTCGGGCCCTGCCCGGGTGCGCGGACTTCGAATGGAAAGAAAGCCAGGCAAGTGAAATGCCGTTTAACCGGATGAAAGTACGCCTGAAGCGTGAAATAGTCACAATGGGGCAACCGGATGTGGACCCAACCGCATCGGTTGGCCAATACATTGAACCTGAAGACTGGAACGAACTGATCAAGGCACCCGATGTGGCCGTCATCGATACGCGTAACGACTATGAGGTGGCGATCGGAACCTTTGAAGGCGCGATAGACCCTGAAACTGCATCCTTTGGCGAATTCCCGAATTGGTGGAAAACCAACAAACACAGGTTTCACAACAAACGAATTGCGATGTTTTGTACCGGTGGTATCCGATGCGAAAAATCGACGAATTATCTGATTTCGCAGGGTGTAGACGACGTGTATCACCTAAAGGGCGGCATTCTGAAATATCTGGAAAAAGTCCCCGAAGACGCAAGCACCTGGAATGGTGAATGCTTCGTGTTTGATGGTCGGGTTTCTGTTGGGCACGGTTTGGTCGAAGGTCCACACGAACTGTGTTTCGCCTGCCGCCGTCCGATTCTGCCGCAAGATAAATCACGCCCGGAATACGAACACGGTGTTTCTTGCCATCAATGTATCGATGAAACGACGCAAGATCACAAAAACCGATTCCGCGAACGGCAAAAACAGGTTGCTTTGTCAGCGGCGCGAGGCGAAGTACATATCGGCCAGCAAACCTGATATTACCGCCCGATTTTCGGCGGCAACTGGGTACAGTGATGATATGATCTTCCCATGTTGTTCAATTTGCCCGATCATAACATTCTCTACCAAGCGCTATGCAACCGCGACGAAACCTATGAAGGTCGTGCTTATGTTGGTGTAACCAGCACTGGTATTTTTTGCCGCCTTACCTGCCCGGCCCGAAATCCCAATCCGGAAAACTGCCGATTTTACCATAGTGTCGCTGATTGCATGGAAGCTGGGTTTCGCGCCTGCAAACGATGCAAGCCGCTGGCCATGGGAATGAAAACAAACCCAGTTGTAGATCAGCTTGTCAAAGCGCTGCAAGCTGATCCCGGACGGCGCTGGCGCGAACAGGACATAGCCGCTCTCGGGCTGGATCCCTCAACAGTGCGACGCGTTTTCAAACGCACCTATGGCGCCACATTCCTAGATATGGCGCGCCTTTCGCGGATCCGCCACGGGGCCAGGGCAATAAGCAATGGCGATCGGGTCATAGATGCCCAGTTGGATGCTGGGTTTCAGTCCGGCAGCGGGTTTCGGGCGGCTTTTGCACGTGTACTTGGAATATCACCATCTGGTTTTACCGGTAAGGAACTTGTCAGGGCGGACTGGATCGATACCCCTCTGGGGCCGATGATAGCGGTGTCCGATGCAGGTCATCTTCTGATCCTTGAGTTTTTTGAACGCAAGGCTTTGCTCCGCGAACTGCAAATGGTTCAAAAGGCCGTAAAGGGCAGTATCGGTGTCGGGCGGTTCCCACCTATCGACCAGATCGAAGCGGAACTGAGCACCTATTTTTCAGGACGGGACAAAGGGTTTAGTACTCCCCTTGCCCCACTTGGAACCCCGTTCACCCGATCTGTATGGGCCGCTTTGCAAAAAATCCCGGTTGCCACAACATGCAGCTACACTGACGTCGCTAATGGGGTTGGCCGGCCGTCCGCAATCCGGGCGGTCGCGCGGGCCAATGGCGCCAACCCGATCTCTATCGTTGTACCATGTCACCGCGTGATAGGCGCGGACGGCTCGCTTACCGGGTATGGTGGTGGTTTGTGGCGTAAACGCTGGCTAATCGAACACGAAGCAGGGATGTCTTAATTCTCTACCTTCTTTTCAGCTTAAATATCCGCGCGCAGCGCAAATCAGCATGAAGTGCATCTAAAAATGCGCCGCAGGCGCTCAATCAGATCAGAAATCCAGATTCTCTACACTCAGTGCATTTTGCTGAATGAACTCGCGGCGTGGCTCCACAACATCACCCATCAGCTTAGTGAAGATATCATCGGTATCAGCCAGATCTTCAACTTTCACCTGCAACAATGTACGCGCCTCGGGATCAAGCGTGGTTTCCCATAGCTGGTCGGGGTTCATTTCCCCCAACCCCTTGTAGCGCTGCAACGACAGACCTTTTTCGCCTTCTTTCAAAATCGCGCTCAGCAACTCAGTAGGTCCGTGAACCAAAATCTCGCGGTCTTTGCGTATCAATCTGGCTGGGTCGAGATATACTTCGCGGGTGTTGGCAGCAATTGAACCCAATCGTTGCGCTTCACCTGATCTCAAAACCGCGCCATCCAGTGTGCGTATTTCCTCAACACCGCGCAGAATTCGTGTCAGGCGGATCCCATGATCCTGAGTGATGCGACCCTGCCAGCCCTGTTCAAATTCCGGCGCCACCAGATCAAGCCGGGTGGCGACATTATCAGCAATTGCCTGCAGATCGTCATTCGCCTTACCCGGATCAAAAGCACCGGCAATGGCAGCCTGTTCCAGAATATGGCGCGGGTAGTGGGTTGGAAACGCATCCAATATACGTCGGAACTGTCGTGCGCCCTCAATCACCCGCGCAAGATCCGCACCGGCAATTTCTTCACCCGTAGGCAGGCGCAATACCGCCCCTTCAATGCCCATCTGAACCAGGTAATCATCAAGTGCCTGTTGGTCTTTCAGGTAAACTTCGGATTTACCACGCGCCACTTTGTAAAGCGGAGGCTGTGCGATATAAAGGTACCCGCCTTCGATCAGTTCGGGCATCTGGCGGAAGAAAAATGTTAGCAGCAATGTGCGAATATGCGCGCCATCAACATCCGCATCAGTCATGATAACGACCTTATGGTAGCGCAGTTTTGAAATATCAAACTCGTCACGACCAATCCCAGTGCCAAGGGCGGTGATCAGCGTTCCTATTTCAGCGCTGCCCAGCATCCGGTCAAATCGCGCGCGTTCCACATTCAGAATCTTGCCCCGCAATGGCAAGACCGCCTGATTGTTACGCGAACGGCCCTGTTTGGCTGACCCGCCTGCACTGTCCCCTTCCACCAGAAACAGTTCACGAAGTTCCGGGCGGCGTTCCTGGCAATCCGCCAGTTTTCCAGGCAGGGATGCGATGTCAAGCGCGGATTTCTTGCGTGTCATTTCACGCGCCTTGCGTGCCGCTTCGCGGGCCAATGCGGCCTCTACCACTTTACCGATAATCATTTTGGCTTCAGCGGGGTGTTCTTCAAACCATTCGCCAAGTTTTTCGTTCATCAGGCCTTCTACCGCAGGTCGCACTTCAGAACTGACCAATTTGTCTTTGGTTTGCGAGCTGAACTTGGGATCAGGAACCTTGACTGACAAGACACAAGTCAGTCCTTCGCGGGCGTCGTCACCAGAAAAGTTAATCTTTTCCTTTTTGGCAATCCCGGACGATCCGGCATAAAGGTTCATCGTTCGTGTCAGCGCACCGCGAAAACCCGCCAGATGCGTGCCTCCGTCGCGTTGAGGGATGTTGTTGGTAAAGGGCAAAACATTTTCGTGGTAGCTGTCATTCCACCACATGGCCACCTCAACAGTTATGCCATCCTTTTCACCTGAAATAAAAATCGGCTCTTCGATCATCGGGGTTTTGGACCGGTCCAGATATCGAACGAATTCTCGCACGCCGCCGTCGTAGTAAAGTTCAGAACGAAGCTGTTCCACCGGACGTTCATCCACAATGATAATTCGCGCGCCAGAATTCAGAAATGCAAGCTCACGCAGGCGGTGTTCCAGCGTTTTGAATATGTAATCGCGGTTTGAAAACGTATCTGTGGACGCCATAAAACGAACTTCGGTACCCTTGCGGCCATCGGCATCCCCAACTACGCGCAGGTGTTCAACCGTGTCACCATGTTCAAACCTAGCGTAGTGTTCCTTGCCATCGCGCCAGATGCGTAATTCCAGCCAGTCAGAAAGTGCGTTTACCACCGAAACGCCAACGCCGTGCAATCCCCCGGAAACTTTATAAGAATTCTGATCAAATTTCCCGCCGGCATGCAATTGGGTCATGATAACTTCGGCCGCTGATACACCTTCTTCTTCATGAATTCCGACCGGAATACCGCGCCCGTTGTCAGTTACTGAAACGCTACCATCGCTGTGAATTGTGACATTCACAGCGTCAGCGTGACCCGCCAACGCTTCGTCAATTCCATTATCAACGACCTCATACACCATATGGTGGAGGCCAGAGCCATCATCAGTATCGCCAATATACATACCGGGACGCTTGCGAACAGCCTCTAACCCTTTGAGAACTTTGATAGAATCTGCACCATATTCTTCTGGCTGCGGGGCGGTTTCGGCCATTCATAACTTCCTTGGTATTTTCGCAGATTTATATCAGTTTCGGGGGGGGTTGTCACGTGATTGGCATAAGATTTGGTGGATGTGCGGCGCACCGTAACCCATGCTAGAATCGGGTCGCTAAGTGGGCTGGTTAAGACAAGGTTAATTCCCCGCGTGAGGGTTAAAAATCTAACCGGAACAGACAGCACATTGAAGCCTTTCTGTGGGTTGGGGACGTGTCCTGATGATCTAATTTTAGACCAAGCTTATTCGTGTCACATTCTGGCAAGGACCGGATGGTACCAATAGCGGGTGTAAATGCAAAGCTTGCTCTATGACAGAAAGTGACGTTGAAGTTTAAGGAAGTTATTGAGGCTGAACAAATAGATGCGAACACCCTGTCCCTAAACAAACGGAATGATCAGCCCCACCAGCACCAACAATATTCCTGCTGTCAGATTGGTTCTTCGCAGCGCGCGGGGTGAGGTTAGCAACCGGCGGGCACGATCTATAAAAAATGCAAGAATGACGTTGCCAATCAGCGGAACCAGCATCGAAAGAAATACAATCGCGGCGATATCTAGCCCGGTCAGGCCGGTCAGGTCAAAGAACCCTGGCAGCACGCCCATGTAAAACAGGATCGCCTTTGGATTTCCAAGAATTACCGCCACCCCGGCCATGAAACCGGCCCACATGCCGGGGCGGGTCAACCGGCTGTCGGTGGCAATCGTTTTATCTGCGTTGCGAATGATTAGGTACCCCATGCCAATGAACATCACGCTGGCCACACCACGCAACACAACCATGAAACCCGCAAACACCGACACAATCCATGTCACTCCAAGGATCGCCAGAAACGGCCAGATTACATCACCGACCACAACCCCCAATGCCAGTGGCCAGGCCGCGTGAAACCCGCCCGACATGGCGCGCGCAATCAGTGCCACCCAAACCGGGCCCGGGGTCAGGAACAGGATGAACAGAGCACCTGCGTAGATCAACAGTTCGTAGGGTGTGATTGTCATTTAACACCCGGCAGGGTCAGGCTGCCATCATCATTAAGTGGCCAATATGGGTTCATCGCTACTTCCCAGACATGACCATCGGGATCTGCGTAATAGCCGGAATATCCCCCCCAGAATACTTTTTCAGGTTTCTTCAGCGAAGTCGCACCTGCTGCCAGCGCAGCAGCAAAGGCCACGTCAACTTCAGTTTCGGAGTTGAAGTTCTGGGCAAGTGACATTGCGCCTGTTCCAAGTTTCGCATTCGGGCGGCCCTGATCAAGCGCCAAGGGTCCGACACCAAAAAGACCAAGCACCAACCCGTTGATCTGGTAAAATGTTACTTCGTCCTGTTCCTCTGTGACGATCCAGCCAAGATCAGCATAAAATTTTCGCGATCGGGCCATGTCAGCCACGCCAAGTGTGATCAGAGTTACGCGTTGTGGGGTCATGATGTTCCCGGAATTGCCGGATGTGTTAATTGCACCAATCAATTGACTGCGCCGCGACCAAACGCAACCACAAAGCATCAAAACCCGTGATTTCGCAAGAACTCAAGTTAAACAGGGCAGCCGCCCAATTAACACCATCAGGAGTTTTGATCAGGGGAACACAGATGCCTTCGGCGCCCAGATCAAGCACGCGCTTAACCTGCAATTCGTCATTTTTGCGATCCGAGCCCTGTAACTTTTTTTCTTTTAACGTTGGCATGTTCCTATCTACTGCAACTTCCCCCAAAAGGGACCATCAAGAAGAAATAACCGAGCTGCCATTTTCTTCGGAAACACCGACAAAATGCGCACGCTCACTCAATGCATCAAACAGTTCCGGTCCGGTCCCTGTCATCCAGGCTTGAGCCCCCAATGAACATATTTCGTCATAAAGGGCACCGCGCCGATTTTCATCAAGATGGGCAGCGACTTCATCCAATAACAGGATAGGAGGTGCGCCAAAATCATCTGCAAGCGCCCGCGCATTCGCTAGAACCAACGAAATCAAAAGGGCTTTCTGTTCGCCGGTTGAACATTGCCTGGCATCAATTCCTTTGGCTGAAAATACTGCGCGCAGATCTGCACGATGCGGGCCGGTTAACGTGCGGCCAGCATAAAGATCACGTTGCCGCCCTTCCGCAAAAGCGGCGGCTAACAGTTCTTCCTCACATACAATCTTGTCACCATCCGGACCGGTCAGTTCCAATGCTGCCGATGGGAATGAGGTTTGCGCGTTTGATTGTGCAGCTGCCACACGCACCAATGCATCTACCCGGTTTTTCATGATGACAGCGCCGTTTATAGCCATCTGCCTTTCCAGCGCTGAATACCAATTTGGATCGCTCACCTGATCTTTTAGCAACCTGTTGCGCTCTCGCATTGCTTTTTCGTAACCCAGGGTCGCTTCGGCATGGGCAGGTTCAAAGCTCATCGTCATTCGATCCAGAAACCGGCGGCGCCCATCCGCACCTTCCATCCAAAGCCGATCCATTGCAGGAACCAGCCACAAAATGCGGGCAACACGCCCCAAGGCGATTTGCGTTGCCGCCTTTTCATCAATCCGTACAACGCGGGCGGAATTGGGCGGAGCGAATGTTTCAATTTCATGGGTCTGGTGCAGGCTTTTCAGAAACGCGGAAACTTTCCAGCCCAATGCTTCTGGATTTCGCGCCATTTCTTCGGTTTTAGCGCGTCTCAGGCCACGCCCCGGCGACAAAAGCGATATCGCTTCCAGTATATTGGTTTTACCTGCGCCATTGGGCCCGTAAATCGCAACCGGGCGGCCATCCAATACCAGACGGGCCGATTTGTACGACCTGAAGTGCGATACCTTCAGTTTTGTAATGAAAAGGCCGCTCATGTCCGGTCCTTCTCGTGTTCAAAAATATCCCCGCCGGAGGCTCTTATCTTTTTGGCGCCCGGTTTCAGGGCCTATACCCGCATTGGCATGACAACATAAACAGCAGAACTGTCATTACCTTCACGCATCAACGTAGGATCGCCAGATGAATTGAACATGAAAACTGCATTTTCGCGATCAACCTGCCCGGCAATTTCCAGCAAGTATTTCGCATTAAATCCGATTTCCAGCCGTTCATCGCTATAAGCCACACCAAGTTCCTCCTCGGCCGCACCACTGTCAGGTGCATTAACTGACAATGTCAGCCGATCTTCGTCAATCACCAGTTTCACAGCGCGCGAGCGTTCTGACGAAACAGTTGCCACACGATCCACGGCTTGCGCAAATTCAGCAGCATCCACTTCCATTTTTCGCGTGTTTCCTTGTGGGATCACGCGCGTATAATCAGGGAACGTACCGTCAATAACCTTGGATGTTAGTGTAATCTCCGGCGTGGCAAAGCGAACCTTTGTTTCAGATACGGACACGGCGATCGCAACTTCATCATTGTCCAGCAACTTGCGCAGTTCGTTCACTGTTTTACGCGGTACAATGATACCTGGCATTCCATCTGCACCATCGGGCAACGCAGTATCGATGCGGGCCAGACGGTGACCATCGGTCGCCACGCACCGCAGAACCTGGCCATCTTCGCCAACAGCAACATGCATGTAGACACCGTTAAGGTAGTAACGGGTTTCTTCGGTGGAAATTGCGAACTTTGATTTGTCAAACAAGCGACGAAGAACCTTGGCAGGGGCGGAAAAATTACATTCATATTCCGAAGATGCCATCACCGGAAAATCTTCCTTTGGCAGTGTCGCCAGGGAAAAATTTGATCGACCCGCTTCAATCGCAAGGCGCCCGGAGGCCCCATCATCGGTCAAGGTGACAAGCGATCCATCCGGCAGTTTGCGGACAATTTCGTGCAACATAATTGCTGACACCGTCGTTGCACCGGCCCGTTCAACCTGTGCTGCAGCTTTGTCGACCACTTCGATATCAAGATCTGTTGCGCGAAAGGAAACTTCGCTGCCCTCAGCTTCGATCAGCACGTTTGCCAATATTGGAATGGTATTTCGGCGTTCCACAACTGACTGTGCCTGGCTGATCGCCTTTAACAAAGTGCCGCGTTCAATACTGATCTTCATTCCGACGCTCCTGCAGGTACCGGGGCGATGAATGTACCCCATTCACCGCCTGGCTCAATAGTTTTCTGGAATGTCTGACGAACACAAGGGGGCGTCAAGGGCTGAAAGCCCTGACTTACGCTTCCAAAGTGCGGCGAAGCAGTTCCAGATCTTCGGCAATCTGGTTATCATGCCCTTTGAGTTCTTCGATCCGGCGCACACCATGCATGATCGTAGTGTGATCACGCCCACCAAACCGCCGGCCAATTTCCGGCAGGCTGCGCGATGTCAGTTGCTTGGCTAGATACATGGCAACCTGTCTTGGGCGCGCAATGGTGCGCACACGTTTGGGGCCAATGATGTCGGAAAGCCGAATATTGTAATGTTCAGACACTTTGCGCTGTATTTCTTCGATAGTAACCTTGCGGTCAGAAGCGCGCAAAATATCCGCAAGGCAATCCTGAGCCAACTCCAATGTAATTTCACGACCGACAAGTGATGCGAAGGCAAAAAGACGCATCAAAGCACCTTCCAGAACACGCACGTTCGTTGAAATCCGATGCGCAAGAAACTCAAGCACTCCATCGGCCAACACAAGGCCCTGATATTGCCGCCGGTAATGTTCAACCTTTTGCTGAAGCACACCAAGTCGCAATTCATAATCTGTCGGGTGCAGATCAACGACCAGACCACACTGAAGCCGTGATTTAATGCGTTCTTCCATATCCCGTATTTCAACGGGTGCGCGATCAGCAGAAATAATAATCTGCTTGTTCTGATCGACCAGGGCGTTGAAGGTGTGAAAAAATTCTTCTTGGGTGCTGTCTTTGCCCGCGATGAACTGAACATCATCAACCATCAAAACATCGACGGAACGAAATAGCTGTTTGAAATCCATCATCTGCTTGTCACGCAATGCTTGTACAAAGCGGTACATGAATTGTTCGGCAGACAGATAAACAACCCTTAATTCCGGGCTTTTATTTTGTAGTTCCCAAGCAATAGCATGCATCAGATGCGTTTTACCCAGCCCAACACCACCATAAAGAAATAGGGGGTTGAATGTAACTTCGCCACCTTCAGCCACCCGGCGTGCGGCTGCATGGGCCAATTCATTAGGCTTACCAACGACAAAACTGTCAAAAGTAAATCGCGCATCCAGAGGTGCACCGGGCAGTTCGCCACCAATTGTTGCGACCGGGGCAGAAGCTGCCGGTTTCTGAGCGATCTTTACAGGTTTAACGCGCGCAATTTCGGGCACGGAAAATTCAACCCGCTTGACGGTTTCACCCGCACTGCTGAGCTGCTGCAAGATCTGTTCGCCAAAATTGCGCGATACCCAGTTGCCCATGAAGTTTGTCGGTACCAAAAACGTGGCAACGCCGTTCTTCAGGGTGGAAAATTCAAGTGGTTCGATCCAGTTCGTATAATTATTCCGCCCGACTGATTTGAGCAGTTCTTGTCGTATCTGTCCCCAGGTGTCGTCTGTCATTATTTTTGACCCGTTTTTTCATTTGTTTGCCTTAAGACTGGCGCCACGCCAGCCCCCGGTGCTTCCAGCCATTCAGCCTGCCCCGTTGCCCATACGAATCAAGGTCGCCTTCGAACCCTTCCGCCACGTTAAAGCAATCGACTGCCATGCCGTCTTTGGCAAATTGTGCAGCAACTGCTTTAGCAGCGCTCAGAGAACGCACCCCGGATCGGCAGAGAAAAAGAAGTTTACCGGGGCGCTCATTCCCCAATTCTTCATTCACTGCTTCAACAAAGCGCAGGTTTTTCGACATTCCCGGATAAGCAGCCCATTCCACGCAGATTACGGAATGGCCCACCTCCGAGAGATCAGGAACACCGACAAAACCCCATTCTGCCGTTGTCCTGACATCAATCAGACGGGCATCTTTTTCCGTTGCCAGAATTTCCCAGGCGTCGCGCGGATTAACCTCACCAACGTCTGGACAGATGTCCGTGCTCATCAAATGTCCCCCAGGACGATGTGAATCGTTGGGTTAAGCTAGCAAGGGGTTCACGGGCCGCGCAACCGATCTTCGCGCTTGACTCAATCTTTGTCGAAACGAATCCCGTAAGTGCTTTGAATCATGTTTTGACGCAGTGAAAATGACACAGTCCAAAAACAAAAAAACGCGCCGTCTGGCGCGTCTTTTCGGTGATTCTGTCGATTTTCTATCAGGCGATTGCTTTGACCCGCGAAGTCAGGCGCGACATTTTCCGCGCTGCAGTATTCTTGTGCATCACACCCTTGGTCACACCACGCATGATTTCTGGCTGCGCACTGCGCAATGCCGCTGATGCGGTATCTTTATTACCGGAATCGATTGCCTCTTCTACTTTGCGCAGAAAGGTGCGGATGCGCGAACGACGCGCTTTTTTAACCTGGAAACGTGCTTCGTTCTGACGAGCGCGCTTTTTAGCTTGGGGCGAATTTGCCATGTCTCGAATTCCCACTCTTGGGTTCGTGTAAATCTGAAGTCGCGCTTCTAGGCCCGAGTCGGCGCCAAGTCAACGGGTTGGGGCCAAGTTTTTGCACTCATTTGTCGCGAAACTGTGGTTCGCGTTTTTCAAGAAAGGCCAACATGCCTTCTTTCTGGTCTTCAGTTGCAAACAGCGAATGAAACAAGCGGCGTTCAAACAACAGCCCTTCGGCCATAGTCGTTTCGTAACCGCGGTTCACAGCTTCTTTCGCTGCCGCTGTGGAAATTGCCGATTTATCGGCGATTTTCCTGGCGATGGACATGACTTCATCCATCAGCTTTTTGGCTGGGAACACGCGGCTTACCAGGCCGGATCTTTCGGCTTCTTCCGCATCCATGAAACGGCCCGTCAGATGCATATCCATCGATTTCGATTTTCCAACGAATCTGGTCAACCGTTGTGACCCGCCCATTCCAGCAATAACGCCCAGGTTAATCTCTGGCTGCCCGAACTTAGCCGTATCGGCCGCAATTATGAAATCGCACATCATCGCCAGTTCGCATCCACCCCCAAGTGCATAGCCAGATACCGCTGCAATGATAGGTTTGCGAACTTCCGTAATCATCGCGCTTTCGCGGGTAAATAGTTCAGCTTTGGAAACATCCACAAATGACATTTCAGACATTTCTTTGATATCGGCACCTGCCGCGAATGCCTTTTCCGAACCAGTCAGAACAATCACGCGTACTTTTTCATTCTTATCTGCGTCGACAAGCGCTTTTGCCAGTTCGCCCAGTAATTCAGAATTCAGTGCATTCAGCGCATCCGGGCGATTCAGCCGGATAAGGGCGATATCGTCAGTCACTTCCACTATGATTGTATTGTAAGCCATGAACAGGGCCTTGCTTTGTTTCAGTTAGGGGTGATTCCATACCAGCCTTGCGGTGCCAATCAAGTCATCTTTGGCATTGCGTACAAAAGAAAGACGAACGCCCTGATTGAACGATTCGGTCAATATGGCCTGTACAATCGGGTTTTGAGCACGGCTGGCCTTTGCGATCATAGACGCTAAACCTGTGTTGGAAGTAGCCAAGTTCACCATTGGTCTGGCGGTGATCGCGCAGGGATGATCCGCCTGCCTCGATGGCCTCTTCCAACACCTGACGAATGATCGGAACAATTTGTTGAACCTGTTTGTTCGTCAATTTCCCTGCTTTGCGCTTTGGCGATATTCCGGCACGGTGCAAAATTTCGCAGACATAGATGTTGCCCAGGCCAGCGATGATGCGTTGATCCAGCAAAGCTGTCTTTATCGGGGTGTTGCGAGATTTCAGCCTGTCAGAAAGGTACGTAGCATCAAACGAATTTCCCAATGGTTCCGGGCCGATTTTATTGATCAACCAATGGGATTCAACAGAATCAGTTGATGAAATATCCATCGCTCCAAACCTGCGGGCATCGTTAAAGGTAACCCGCGCACCACCTGACATGTCCAGGACCACATGGTCATGTTTTTCTGGTGCTGGATGGTCATGAGGAAATTCGCCCTGCCCGTTCCCAGAAATCAGCATACGTCCAGACATGCCAAGGTGAATGATCAGGGTTTCATCAGACGACAGATCGACCAGAATATATTTTGAACGACGGCGCAGTCGATTAACTATCTTTCCTGTCAAACGGTCGGACATGTTTTCAGGAAAGGGCCAACGCAGGTCGGGGCGGCGTATGTCAGCTTTGACAAGCGCAAAACCCTCCATCACGGGCTGCAAACCCCGGCGAACAGTTTCTACTTCTGGTAATTCTGGCACTTTTGGCACTCCTGCACGAAGGGCCGCATTGTATCGCCCCTTGAGAGACCTATAAGAAGGGCGATATCTACAAAACGGCAAGACCCGATGAACAAGAATTCCGAAAAGACCACGCATTTTGGCTATCAGGAAGTCCCTGAGACGGAAAAGGCCGGGATGGTTCATGGCGTATTCACAAATGTAGCCAACAAATACGACATTATGAATGACGTTATGTCGGGTGGGGTTCACCGCATCTGGAAGGATGCGCTGATGGATTGGCTGGCACCGCGCAACGGGCAACGGTTGCTTGATGTGGCAGGTGGCACAGGGGATATCGCTTTTCGTTTTCTGAAACGTGCGCCCTTAGCTCAAGCGGTTGTTCTGGATATGACGGAATCGATGTTGACGGCTGGCCGCCAGCGCGCAGAAGCCGGGAAAATGGCGGATCAGCTGGAATGGGTCGTAGGTGATGCGATGGCGCTGCCGTTTGAAGACAACTCTTTTGATGTTTACACAATTTCGTTCGGCATTCGAAACGTAACGCGCATCAGCGACGCCTTAAAAGAGGCATATCGGGTATTACGCCCCGGAGGGCGTTTGATGGTGCTGGAATTCAGCCAGTTGCCAAATGCGGCGATGCAGAAAGCTTATGATCTGTATTCATTCAACGTGATCCCTCGGATGGGAAAACTGATAGCAAATGATTATGAAAGCTACCAGTATCTGGTGGAATCAATCCGGCAATTTCCGGATCAGGAAACCTTCGCCACGATGATCCGCGGTGTCGGCTTTGAAAACGTCAAGTTCCGCAATCTGACTATGGGTGTTGCGGCGCTTCATTCCGGGTGGAAGATTTAAATGCGCGGTCCTCATAACATATGGCGTTTGGTGCGCACCGGTGCGACGATGGAACGAACTGGTGCTATGCGCGTCGCGCTGGATGCGTTTGATGCACCTGTTTCGTTGCGAATTGCCGCACGCATTCTGGGATGGCCGTTCAAATGGCTGGGATATCGCGGTGATCCATCGCAACCCCCCGTTACCCGCGCACTGACCGCCCTTGGACCGGCTTACATTAAGTTTGGTCAGATATTGTCGACCCGGCCTGATGTCGTGGGTGATGAACTGGCGATGCAGTTGCAGGTATTGCAAGATAAACTTCCACCGTTTTCAACTGAAATGGCCAAGAAAACGATCGCCGGTGAACTGGGCCACCCGGTTGTTGAATTATTTGACGAATTCAGCGATGCCGTCGCCGCCGCTTCGATTGCACAGGTTCACAGGGCACGGCGTGCAGATTCCGGCGAACAGGTTGCCGTGAAGGTTTTGCGCCCAGGTATAGAACGCGCATTTCGCAAAGACATTGATGCATTTTATTTCGCCGCATCGGTGATTGAAACCCTGTCCCCGTCGTCCCGCCGACTACGTCCTCGGGACGTAATTGAACATTTTGAAGGTGTGGTGGAAGGCGAACTGGACCTTCGCCTTGAAACTGCATCCGCGTCAGAATACGCCACCAACACCGAAAGTGACCCCGATTTTCAGGTTCCCGCTGTGGTCTGGCCGCTATCTGCGCGGCGCGTTATGACGCTTGGCTGGGCCGAGGGTATTCCTGTCAATGATTTGGAAGCTATAGATGCGGCGGGTCATAATCGCACATTCCTTGGCCAGCGGATGTTGCAACTGTTCCTCAGCCACGCCTTGCGCGATGGGTTTTTTCACGCTGATATGCATCAGGGAAATCTAAAGGTTGCCCCTAACGGTGACATCATTGCGCTAGATTTCGGGATCATGGGTAGAATTGATAATTACACCCGCCGTGTTTACGCCGAAATTCTGTACGGCTTTATCCGGCGCGATTATCAGCGTGTAGCCGAGGTGCATTTTGAGGCCGGATATGTGCCGGCGGACCAAGACGTTGACGAATTTGCCCGCGCGTTACGCGTTGTGGGCGAACCGATATTTGGGATGAAAGCTACGCAACTGTCCATGGCGCGTTTGCTAAGCTATCTGTTCGAGGTAACCGAACGCTTTGGCATGCAAACACGCACCGAACTGATCCTGCTTCAGCGAACCATGGTTGTTGCCGAAGGCGTTGCCCGATCCCTTGATCCAAACATCAACATCTGGGATGTGGCCCGACCCGTTGTTGAGGGATATATCAAAGAAAATATCGGCCCAAAGGCACTGATCCGCGATCTGATCAAGACCGCCAGGGTTTTGGCGCGGTTTGGTCCGAAATTACCCGAAATGGCCGAGGCTGCACTGGTGCAGCAATCCAAACAGGCCCCTTCTGAGGTTAGTGGTTCGCCCTGGTCCACGCTTGGTTGGGTCCTATTTGGCGCGGCGATCACGGGGTTTGGGGTCTGGATTTCAACACTGATCTAGGGCGGTCAGTTCCAGTTCCATCGCGCGCAGATAGTCGGCATGGCCCTTTTCAAACTTCCAAAGGCAGTGGGCAGCCATACGCCAATGGAACAGTGGCTTAAGTTCGCAAAATCTGTCGTTTGTAAGGGGATCTGCATATGCGGTCAGAAAATCTGAACGCTCGGCCGCGCTAAGTGGGCGATGCCCGTAAAGGGTTTGCATCGCAGGTGAAAGGAATGTTGAAATATCTTCACATGGATCGCCTGTCGCCGGGCATTGCCAATCGATCAGAACATTTCCATCTGGTCCGCAAATAATATTGCCCGGCACCAGATCGCCGTGCAGGAAAACATCATCAGCCATGGTGATTTGCGGGGTGGCAGGGCGTTTGGCGTACAACCGGGCAACATGATCAGAACAACAACCCGCAAGGATCATTTTGCCAAGCCGGATGATTTCATCAGGGCCACCACTGATCCTGCGTAAGTTTTCTGGTGCTGGATATTGATGAAGGAATTCCAACGTTTTAGCGACCGAGCTTACATCTCCGTGCCAGGGTTGCCCGGCTGCAAACCGGTAAATCAAACACGGGCCGAAGGACGATTTGAATTCCGCAACAAACTTCGGAGCGAGACCAGTAGACGACAATGCGCGCAGCGACGCGGATTCAGCGGTAATGTCATTTGGAAACAAAACTGTTCCACCGTTTGCATCAAACAGCTTGCAAACCAGCGCATCTGCCCCGGTTCCGATGTGCCATATTCGATTTGTCCGACCACCGGAAAACGGTTCCCAGCCCAGATGAGGTTGAACGAAACCGGCGACCGAAAGTTCGGATTTCAGTGTCTTTACAATATCACCCGAGTTTTCTGGCTTTGTATTAATCCCGGTCATTTATTGGGCCTTTGTCCGCGTCGGCCCAACAGCTATTCCTTGATAAACAAAGGAACAAGCCTTTAGTCAGCTACCCGTAATGCAGTTACTTCATCGGCAGGTACTTCTGTTCCGTTTTCAAGAACCAGCACGACATTTCCATGCTGGTTCCTGGCTTCAAAAATTTTACCATAAGACGCAGCCGGGCTACTATCTACAACTTCACCATTTACAAAACTTTCGACGTGAAAATCATAACTTCCGCTCGCCAGCGGCTCTCCGTTATCGCCAACACCGGCCCAGACAATCGCATCATCCGAGGTGCTGATTTGAATGCGCTGGAGTTCGGCACCATTGGGTTGGGTCACAACAAGAAAGGCCTCTTGGGCGTTCGCAACCGGGTTCAATGACAGGGTGACAGGTAAGCCATCAAATAGAACCGGCCCTTCGACTTTTGCTTCCATCCCAACCCAGCCTGCCAGGGCTGACATCTGGTCTGATTGCATCCGGGTTGCCATTGATTTCAGAAGATCGTTGGTTTTCACTTGTTGTTCGACACCAGAAAATGTTGCCAACTGAACAGCATAGTCAGCCGATTCAATCGGATTCAAAGGATCCTGATTTTCCAGTTGAACGGTTAACATCTTCAGAAATGTTTCAAAATCAGAACTAATTGCCGACTTGGTTTAATCCACTTCAGGTGTCGCTGTTGGATTTGCTGTAGCTGCGCCCGATTGGGTAATTTCCATATTGTTTTTCCTTAAAGACGAATATCTATCCCAACACCTTCGCCAAGATAAATTCTTTGGGGTTGTTTTGATGGGTCTTCGGCAACAATCGGCATGTTTGGCCCCTCTGTATTGCCTTTGGACGGGTCATCTTCACGACCCGCCCCTGTGTCATTCTGATTTGCAAAATCAAAAGAAATATCTTCAAACCCCAGATCTCGTAATTCACTGGCCAGCAGTTCAATGTTGCGGCGCAATAATTCCAGCGTTTCAGGACGTTCCACGCTAACATGTACAGTCATTGCGGTGTCTGATGGCAACATTGTCAGGCGCACCTTGCCAAGCTCTTCCGGGCTTAGGGTGATTTCAACTGGTTTGTCGTGCAAAACCCGCGCTGCATCAGCAATCATTTGTATTACCCGTGGCGAATGATCCGCGCGCGATGCCGGTATTATCTGGAAGTCGCCTGATTGCTGAACTGATCTGGTTAACACATCTGAAATTGCGAGTTCCTGAAATGGTTCAAATTGTAGAAGCCCTTGATCAGATAGGACTGCGCTTTGTTTTATGCCGGCTACGGGTCGGGGTATATTCGGACTTGGTGCAACTGAAGTAAGCGGCACAGGTGCTGCGGATATCGGCGTTGCGGGCGCTAATTCTATGGCTGTTTGTGGATTTGTATCCCGTGATATCATGCTGCTGGAAAACGCTTTGCTACCTATAACAAGGTTGTTCTTGTCGGTTTGGAAGAATGCCATCTTATCGTTCAGTCGCGGATCGGGATTTTTAACACTTCCTGGCATATCGGTCTGGATCGGCTGTTGTTCGATATTCGCAGGGCCTTTTTCGACACGCATTGGTTCAGTTTCAACCGGTGCATTTTGCTCTTTAACTTTAGGGGTAGAAAACTCAATCGGCCCAGCTTTCGAACCCTTTTGTGCGGGCGCCAAGGGTAGCGAAAGTACTGGAATTTCAATTTCAGTTCGCCCGCGTGCGGTGGTTTGGTTGGCTTCCTGCCAGGGAATTTTAGTTCCCTCCCCTGGAATATTCACGCCAACAAAGCCTTTCGAAGGGACAACGGTGAAATCGATTGTACTGGAATTTTGCCCCGCCGGCCCGGATGCGCCGGGGCGGTGTTCAGATCCTGAACTTTGCGGGGTTAATTCGGGCACACCCTGCGAAACAGGTTTTACCGCATCCCGGGGCAAAAACTGCAGCATTGATCTAGGTTCAGAATCTTCGGACGAGTCGTTGAAAGCGCTATGGAACTGTTGCGATTTTTCTTCCGCAGATTTGCCCGGATCTGGAATTGTAATGGGCAAAGTATTTTCCTGCTCTTTCCGGGGGGGCGCTAATTGCCGCCCTCCATTTTCGTTTCCGGGGTTTGCCGGGGTTATTGGCGTTTCAGGCACAGCAAGCCTGCCAAAATCCGTATCAATACCGGCGGTAGCAGCGGCAGCGGCTGGAAATTCAGAACCTTTTCCTTTATCAACCGGCGGCGGAAATTTATTTTGTTGAAGTGCAGTTTCGACAGTTCCGACGCGATGTTCGTGCGTATCCCCCCTGGCGCCAAACGTTACCTGAACAGAAATTTTTGAAATGATAGTCGTCTGGGCAACCCGCGGATCAGCAACATGTTCTGCAGGCGCTGAACCCCCTGAAATTTCCTGATGCGGATCTGTTTCGCCCAATTCCTGTAGATCAGGTGGCAGGTACGCCCCAAATTCGACACCCAGGATCGGAGATTTTGATTTGGTATCAACTAAAGAAGCGTCGCCTGACACTGTAGCGGGTAAAATTGTGTTTTGTATTATCATTGTCCTACCGGGAATTCTTCGCCGTTGAGGACTACTATTACTTCATCTGGTTACTGCTTCTTTACCGATAGCTGCACATAATCAAAAAAATTGCATTTAGTTGAAAGAAACCATGCCCCCAGTTTCATCCGTGATAAACACCGCCACTATTTCCACACCGAAAAAGAATTCCGACAAAGCGTTAAAAGTTGTTGCGCAAAAGCTGGAAGCAACATTTTTGGCGGAAATGTTGAAATCCGCAGGGTTTGGAAAGGCACGCAGTGCGTTCGGGGGCGGTACCGGAGAAGACCAGTTCGGCTCGTTTCTTCGTCAGGCGCAAGCTGAAGAAATGGTAAAATCAGGTGGTATCGGGTTGGCGGAAACACTGTTTGAAGCCCTGAAGGAAACTCATGATGACTCTGTTTGAAACAAAGAACGTACTAGATATTTTCAAACCCAACCCCTGCGGCCATTCCGGAACTGCCCGGTCCGCGAAGTACCGGTACACTGGCAGGGCGTTTGAAATCGGATGGTATTCAGGATTTGCCCCGGCCACATCAAGGTGGCGCGTTGACAGGTGAAATAGACGACAGCAGCTTTGAACCGTCGCAAAACGCACTTTCAAATGTTGGCCCATCAGGGCTTGTCCCTGATGAAATTGCACAACAATCACCCGATGATCCGGTGCAAAAACTTCGCCAGCTAATTTCAAACCGACAGGATGACACCATCGATGTGCTGCGCACGTGGGTGGAAGACAGTGAGGAGAACGCCTGATGTCACAAATATTTCCCCTTGAGGAGTTTCAGGCTTCTTGCCTGTTTGTGCCAAACGGTGGTGCTGGGAAAACATCACAGCCCTTGGTCGACCCTGAAGAACTGGAAAGCCAGAAAGTGCTTTCCTACGACACTGGATATAGTGCCGGTTGGGAAGATGCCGCTGCTGCGCTGGCCGAAGAACATGTTCACATAGGGACTGAACTGGCGAAAAACCTTCAGGACCTGGAGTTCACATTTCACGAGGCCCGCGTTCAGATAATGAAAACCCTAGAGCCGTTATTATCTGAAATCGTAGCAAAAATATTGCCCCGGTTGGTTTCGGAATCAATTTCCCAAACCGTGGTCGAAGAACTGTTGCAGTTTGCGGAAACCGTAATCGACTCCCCAATTGAGATTGTCGTCGCCCCGCAAAATTTGGCCGCGTTGGAACACTTGCTCTCCACCGTTCAGGCCGTTCCGGCTAAACTGGTCGAAGAACCCACATTGGGGACAGGTCAGGTTCAGTTCCGCGCTGGCCAATCAGAAAAGCAAATCAATCTGGATGACGCCATCGAACGTATCGGAAGTGCGATACATTCAATCTACCATATAAATGAGAGGGAAATTTCGTATGGATGATCAAGTGGATACATTCGATAAACCTGATACTGCAGGCTCAACTAACCCATTCACTGAAGTACCGATTGAAATCACAATATCCGTTGGCAAAGCGCGCCCTCTGGTTTGGGAACTGCTGGCCCTGGAAAACGATTCAGTATTGAAACTTGACCGCCGGGTTGAGGATCCGGTTGATCTGTTCGTAGGTGACAAGCTAATCGCGCGTGGTGAACTGCAGGAAGTTGAGGGCGATCCGGAAGGACGGCTTGCCGTGCGACTGACAGAAGTTGTTGATCTTAAAAGCGGCCTGTAAATTGCCGATCAACACAAAATTTCTGACGCTGCTATTTGCAATCCTATTGCTTATTCACCAGCCGGGTTCGGCTGGAGCACAGGAAATTTCGTTCGATTTTGGCGAAGGAAATTCGCTTGCCGGGCGCAGCATTCAGTTGCTGGTTCTAATCACCCTGCTCAGCCTGGTTCCTGGGCTGGCAATCATGATTACCTGCTTTCCGTTCATTGTTACGGTGCTGTCGATCCTTCGCCAGGCTATAGGACTGCAACAGTCACCACCCAATATGCTAATCGTCAGTCTGGCACTGTTTCTGACCTATTTCGTGATGGAACCGGTCTTCACCGAAGCCTGGCGGCTTGGGGTCGATCCGTTGGTCGCCGGTCAGATCGAAATCGAAAAGGCGTTCATTGAAACGCTGAAACCGTTTCGGGTGTTTATGGCCGCCCGCATTGACCCGGAAACATTTGTCAGTCTGGCAGAACTAAGGGCTGGAACCCAATCTGAAACTTTCCTTGAACCAACCGCCCCTTTATCTATTCTGGTGCCGTCTTTTTTTGCTAAGCGAAATTGAACGGGCTTTTCAGATCGGGTTTTTGATATTCCTGCCGTTTCTGATCATTGATCTGGTGGTCGCGGCAATTCTGATGTCGATGGGTATGATGATGGTGCCCCCGGCCATCGTTTCACTACCCTTCATGCTGGCTTTTTTCGTTGTGGCAGATGGCTGGGCACTAATATCGGGGGCGCTGGTCAAAAGCTATTTTTGAACAGACAGGCGTTTTAGTCAGTTGATTTGCCAGAATGCTGTTTTGCGACGTCCCGGATATATGACCATGTTTCACGTGCGCAGCGTTCCCATGAAAATTGCATTGCGCGATCATAAGCCGCTTTGGATAGTTCGTGCCGCAGATCATCGTCTTCGATCAATCGCTGCACACTGGACGCAATAGTTTCGGGTTTTTCCGGATCAAAATACAAACCTGTATCTTCAAGAACATCTGGCATAGGCCCGCGTTTGGCACAGGCAATCGGCAGGCCCGCTGCCATACCTTCCACCAGAGTGTTTGGCATATTTTCACAGCTCGATGCGAATATGTAGATATCCGTTTCTTTCAGGTAAGGTATTAGCTTTTCATGTGTAAGCGGGCCGGTCAGCGTTACAAATTCCCCGTTTGGATCATGTTCACGAAGTGCCCGTTTCAGTTTAACACCACCTTCGTTGCTGACATCACCAACAAGGGTCAACTGAATTGAAAAACCTTTGGCACGCAACTGATCAATCGCGTCCACAACGTGCCATTGGTGTTTGTACAAATGTGTTTCCGAAACATAGATGCACTTGACTTCTTTGTTTGCCAGAGACTTTTCAGGTGTCTTGGCAACGCCGCGAAAATTGTCGCCAATTCCGTGGTGAATAATCCTTACCTGAGACAGCTTTCCGGTAAAGGTCTGGATAACGCTGGATGCATAAATGGTTAAAAAGACAACGGCATCCGCGTTCCTGAGCGATCGAATTTGAATATACTTCAACGCAAATACGCGCCATCGCTGACGCGACCAAAGCGGATATCGTTCCATTTCCCCGGCTTCAAATGAAACCATGTCACGGCTGATCGCAATCACAGGTGAAAACCGTGAGGAAGAACTGGCTGTCGTACTCAGGCAAATCTTACAGCCCGCGGCCTCAATTTCGGATGTCAGATGAAATGCCTGCCACCAAAGTTGGTGAAAAATGGATTTATCAAGCGCAGGGGGGATATGTTTGACCAGCCAGGGCTGATCCGGGATTTTGTCAGCAAGGCCTTTATGCACCCATAAATGGATTTCAGAAATTCCATATGCCTGTGGGTCAAGACCGTCAAATATGCCTCGCAGATGAATTCGCGCGCCACCAGATTTATTGCGACATGCGTCGACCGCGACGACCAGACCATTGTCGTTCATATTGCTAGTTTCTGTATTCTCTGCCTGCGTCATGAAGCTTCTGCCTCTTTGAATTTTTGCCAGCAACCTACAAATTTCACTGCAGAAAGCAATGGGTTGCCTTGCATGACGTGCCCAATTGCCCGTTCAAGCGGGTTGAAAGGGGTAATTGCGCGCGATATTGCTTTGTTCGAACAACAAAGAAGTGGTGCAATGCGTAAAATTCTGGTGACCGGATCCGCAGGATTTATCGGATACTATTTGTCCAAGTTATTGCTGGCAGAGGGATTTGAAGTCGTAGGGTACGACTGTTTAAGCGATTACTATGACGTTCGCCTGAAAGAACGTCGCCACCAGATGTTACTGCAAAACAAACATTTTTCATGCAAGATCGGAATGCTGGAAGATTTTGAAACACTTACTGACTATTGCCAAACCGAAAAACCCGACGTGATTGTGCATTTGGCCGCGCAGGCCGGTGTACGCTATTCCCTGGAAAATCCGCGCGCCTATATCGACACCAATCTTGTTGGAACATTCAACGTGATGGAATGCGCCCGAACACTGAAAGTCGACCATTTGTTGATGGCTTCAACATCAAGTGTTTACGGCGCTAACACCGATATGCCCTTCGCCGAGACACAAAAAACTGACACACCGCTGACAATCTACGCGGCCACAAAAAAAGCCAGTGAAGCAATGGGGCATTCCTATGCCCATCTATGGGATATTCCAACAACCATGTTCCGGTTTTTCACGGTTTATGGCCCCTGGGGACGTCCTGATATGGCGTTATTCAAGTTTACCAAAGGTATTCTGGAAGGCACCCCAATCGACGTTTACAATCACGGTGAAATGTATCGTGATTTCACCTATGTCGAAGATCTGGTGCGCGGTATCCGCCTGCTTATCGATGCTATACCTGTTCGCCCTGAAGATGGAAATGTACCACAAGGCGACAGCTTGTCACCGGTCGCGCCTTATCGCGTTGTCAACATTGGTAATTCAGAAAAGGTGCGCCTGCTGGATTTCATCGAGGCAATAGAAGCCGCAACGGGGACCAAGGCCAAACGCAATTACATGAATATGCAAACTGGTGATGTTCCTGCAACCTGGGCAGACGCAAACCTTTTGCACAGCCTGACCGGGTACCGCCCGTCGACCAACGTCAGCCACGGCGTTAAACAATTCGTCGCGTGGTATCGTGACTATTATTCAAAATAGGGCTTTGACTAACCGAATGTTGGATTTGAACATAGCAACCGCAAGGGTCCTGCGCCGTGGTCTGGCGGCTATGTCACCGGGATCGGGAATTGATAAAATAGTGCGGGCTACCGGCCTTGTTATGTTGGTGCCGATTGATAAATGCAGGATCGGATGTTCATGCTAAAGCATATGGGCATCGTCGCGTCAGGCAACATCGTCGCGCAATCGATTCAGCTTGGGTCATTGCTGATCTTATCGCGGATATATCTGCCGGACGATTTTGGTGCCCTTGCCCAGGTGCAATCGCTCGCAACCATTCTGGCTATTCTGGCTACATTGCAGTTGCACCTAACCTTGCCCCTTAGCAGGTCAGCCACTTCGGCACTGGATGACGTTCGCTCCATTGAGCTGATCGGCCTCGGTGTTTTAGCGATCGGTGCGGTCTGCGTCATGTTTTTTGGACCGATCGTTCAAATCGCTCTTTTGATGAGCTTCTTTCTGGGAATGACCAACACCTATACGTCATTTCTGATATTCCGGGCGCACTTCAATATATTGGCTTGGGTGGTTATCGCGCGCGCAGTTGTTGCTGTGTCCCTGCAGATCGGATTTGCTTTGCTGGATGTGGACAACGGGCTGATCTGGGGTGCAGCCCTGACTGAAATTGCCTTTTCTATCGGCCTTAGGTTGAAAATTATGGGCACCAACCGACTAAATTCCTGGCGTCCCGGTTCCGCCCTACGACTTGCCCGCGACAACAAGGATTTTTCGCTTTTTGGAACTCAGCAGGAAATTGTTTCAGTTGTTGCGTTCATGGCACCACTATTTTTGTTTGCAATCAAATATGATGACGCGATAGCCGGGCAATATTCGATGGCCAGCCGTCTGATCTGGGCACCAACGGTTCTGATCTCTCGCAGTATTGCCCAATCTCTTTTTCATTACTACGGCCAGATGGATCATATCCAGCTTGGAACACGTCGTGAAATCAGGCTCTATTATGGGCTAATCGCCCTTGTATCAGTGGCGCTTTCAATCCTGTTCCTGTTTCCCGGCATTGTTGTCTGGTTGCTTGGCACCCAGTGGGCACTAGCCGAACAAATGACACTGGCCCTGGCAATCTGGGCCGGTGTTTTTTTGCTAAGTACACCATTTCGCGTACTGATCCGCGTATTACGACTGCAGAGATACCAGTTGATTGCCGATATCTGCCTGCTCGGTTTGTTCCTGGGTCTTTTCGCATTTTTTTCCGGCGGCTCAATCAGCCTTATCTGGGCGCTTGTCGCCTGTGGTGCAATCCACAGCGGATTGCAGATCTTTCTGGTGCTTCGCAAAATCAAAACTCTTTAGTGCACCCAAATCACAAACCGAAATCTTCGCCAGGGTACTTAGCAGATCTCTGGTACTAATCCTGTGAATTCCTGACCTGAAACCAAATTCTGCAACAAGAACACCACTTTGCTGTTTGCAACACTCTGCATTTCAAATTGGATTGCATGTAGCGAACCTGTGCCCGACCGGATATGAGTTGGGAAAAAACAAAAAACAGGCAGCGATTGATGATGAAGAACAAGTCAAAATCCGTATTGATTACGGGCGGCACCGGATCATTCGGTAAAACGATGTTGCGCCAATTACTGGCAGCAGGAACGTCGGAATTGCGGATTATCAGCCGCGATGAAGAAAAACAGGATGCCTTGCGCAATGAACTACGCGACGGCCGTGTCAAATATTACATCGGTGATATACGTGACCGCGAAAGCGTTGATCGGGCGATGGCTGGTGTTGATTGCGTTTTCCATGCCGCTGCCCTGAAACAGGTTCCATCCTGTGAATTTTTTCCGATGGAAGCGGTTCGCACCAACATCCTTGGCTCTGAAAATGTTATCCGCGCGGCGATTGCATCCAATGTCAAAAGCCTGGTTTGCCTATCCACTGACAAGGCAGTTTTCCCGGTAAACACAATGGGCATGTCCAAGGCGATGATGGAAAAAGCAGCCCATGCCGCTGCGCGGGAAATAGGCACCGACGCCAAAACAACTATTTCCTGTGTACGCTATGGTAATGTCATGTATTCCCGTGGCTCAGTCATTCCGCTTTTCGTAAAGCAGATTACAACAGGCCAGCCAATTTCGGTAACCGAACCAACCATGACCCGTTTCTTGATGCCGCTCAGGGATTCTGTCGCATTGGTGGATTACGCGTTTGAACACGCAAATCAGGGCGATCTGTTTATCAGGAAGGCCCCGGCATCAACGATCATCGATCTGGTTGAGGCGCTAAAAGGATTGTTCGATGTTCCTGATCATCCCGTTGATATTATCGGCTGGCGCCATGCTGAAAAACTTTATGAAACTCTTGCCAGCGCACAGGAACTTTCAAAATCCGATGATATGGGGGATTATTATCGTATCCGGATGGATGACCGTGACCTGAACTACAAACCCTATTTCAGCGAAGGCGACAAAGGCGCTGCAACCTTTGAAGATTATCATTCCCACAACACCATGCAGCTTGATGTGGACGGTGTGAAATCGTTATTGCTTAGCCTGCCAGAAGTCGCCGCAGAGGTGCAGGCCTGGCAAGGCAAACGCGAATGAAGATTGTTGTCACCGGGGCGGCGGGCCTGATCGGGTGGCATGCCTCTGTGCAATTGCATGCACAGATTTGTGCGGCGCGGTTTCAAGGGCAACCTGACCCGTTAGAATTTATCGCCTTGTCGCACAATGACTTTCAGACCCCGAATTCCCTGCAATCGGCACTAAAAGGTGCCGATGCCGTGCTACATTTTGCGGGGATAAACCGCGCAACTGATGAAGAAATTGAAACCGGCAATCCGGATATCGCCAACAAACTGGTCGACGCATGCAAAACGGTTGGTTGCACACCACACGTGGTTTACGCCAATTCAACCCATTCGGCATCTGATACACCCTATGGCCGGTCAAAACGCATAGCTGGCGAAATTCTTGCAGCATTCGCCCCTCGTTTCACTGATCTGGTTCTGCCGCATGTCTTTGGCGAATGCGCGCGCCCGTTTTACAACAATGTCACTGCCACGCTTATTCAACAAACGATTGGCGGTGAAGCGCCAACCCTAAATCCGGATGGCCGCGTAGAGCTGTTGCACGCAGGCGACGCTGCACACGCGGCAATCAGCGCTGTAATCAATGAAACCGTGGGCCAGATCACCCCCGATGCGATGCCCATTAAGGTGCCTGATCTGTTTGCGAAAATACAGGGATTCCACGCAAACTACCTGCAAAACATATTTCCTGATCTGTCCAAGCCCTTTGATCTTGCCCTGTTCAACACCTATCGCGCCGCTACCTACCCGGATGGCTGGCCGCGAAACCTGAAACTTAACACCGACGTGCGCGGCACGCTGTTTGAGGCCGCAAAAGGTGGCGGTGGTGGTCAGACTTTTGTGTCTACGACAGCACCCGGCGTAACGCGCGGTAATCATTTTCACTTGAATAAGGTCGAACGCTTTCTGGTTCTTGCAGGCAATGCCATCATCCGCATTCGCAAAGCACTTTCTGATCAGGTTTGGGAATATCGTGTCAGTGGCGACCAACCAGCGCCGGTTGATATGCCAACCCTTCACACACACTCAATCGAAAATGTTGGGAACACACCGTTGCTTACGCTTTTCTGGACCCATGATATATTCGATCCAACTAACCCGGATACTTTTGCCGACAAGGTGCTGCAATGACCAAACTTAAAGTTCTGACAATTCTGGGAACCCGCCCTGAAATCATTCGCTTGTCCCGCGTGATGGCGCGCCTTGATCAGTTCACTGATCATGTCATTGTGCATACCGGGCAAAACTGGGATTACGAACTGAACGAAGTGTTTTTCGAAGATCTGGGCGTGCGCAAGCCCGATCACTTTCTGGGTGTTGGTGGCGGCAGCCTTGGGGAAACCCTTGGCGCCATCCTGTCAGAAACCGAAATGGTTCTGGTGCAGGAAGTGCCGGATGCCGTGTTGATACTGGGCGACACTAATTCCGCGATTTCAGCTATTATGGCGCGGCGGATGAAAATCCCGGTGTATCATATGGAGGCAGGCAACCGTTCATTTGATCGCAATGTCCCCGAAGAAACCAATCGCCGCCTGGTAGATCACATCGCGGATTTCAATCTGGTTTATACCGAACACGCGCGCCGTCATTTGTTGTCAGAAGGGTTGGAACACCAGCGGATCAATCTGACCGGCAGCCCAATGCGCGAAGTACTGGAACACTATCGCGACAAAATTGAAGCGTCAGATGTAGTAGAACGTCTTGGATTGAAGCAGCGTGGATATTTTGTCGTTTCTCTGCACCGCGAAGAAAATGTCGATGACAGTTCCCGCCTGACGGCTTTGGTTGAAACTTTGAACACGCTTGCCAGCAGGCACAAGATGCCGGTGATCGTTTCAACCCACCCCCGTACCCGCAAACGTATGGATGCGTTGAATATCAAGATTGATAAGCGAGTTGAATATATGAAACCATTCGGGTTTCATGATTACAACAACCTGCAACTCAACGCATATTGCGCGATTTCTGACAGCGGAACCATAGCTGAAGAAGCCTCAATTCTGGGCTTTCCGGCGATTACCCCGCGTGATGCAATTGAACGTCCCGAAGGATTGGATGCTGGTTGTCTGATGATGACCGGGGTTGATCCGAATACGATAATGGCAGGAATAGACACTGTCACAGCGATGTTTAACGAACGAATAGCGGCAAACAGGCCGCACCCTGTTCCGGCCGATTATTGCATTGATAACACGTCCGATCGCGTTGTCAGCCTGATCATCGGCACGGCAAAACTTTCCAATGTCTGGGATGGCATTCGCAAGAGCAAAAACGGCTGAAGTCCGGTGAAAAGGTTCTCAGACATAGTTCTTGCTCTTTTGCTGTTCGTTCCGGTTGTTTTGATCTGCGCCCCGGCTCTCGCCCTTATCACTTTGGAAAACCACGGCAACCCGCTTTTCCGGCAGCAACGCGTTGGAAAGGATCAGCGAATATTTACTTTGTTCAAACTTCGCACCATGGAAATCAACACTGAAAGCCGTGCCAGCCACGAAGTATCTGCCAGCAAGATTACCAATGTTGGAAAGTTCCTGCGCCGCACAAAACTGGATGAATTGCCGCAAATACTGAACGTGCTATCTGGGGATATGAGCTTTGTCGGCCCCCGCCCTTGCTTGCCCAGCCAAGCCGATTTGATTGCGGAACGCGAGGTGCGGGATGTGTTTTCGCTTCGCCCCGGCATAACCGGGCCTGCGCAAATAGCCGGAATAGACATGTCAACGCCGCAAATTCTGGCCCGCGCTGACGCTGCATATCTGGCCGAAAGAACATTTTGGGGCGATCTTCGCCTGATCATGCAAACCGCAAAGGGTGGTGGCCAGGGCGATGCCGTTAACTAGCTGTTTTTCAAAAATCCCAGGCTTTCCGGCATATGCTCGGCTGGTAACCAACCGCAGGCATCGCGCAGGCTTTGCGTGTTTCTTGTGGTCAACGGTTCAATCGCGCCTTTGATCGACTGGCTCTTTCCGGTCAGTATTCCAAGTAACGAAAGTAACCACAACGGCAACCCCAACTGCAAAATCGATTTATCCAGGGCATTGGCTATAAACTCCGTCAGTTCCGTCGTGCTGATATCCAGCCCGTCAGATGGTTCAAAGATCTGTACCCCTGAAGATTGCCATTTTTCTTCCGGCATTTTCACAAGGCACAGGATCAGATCTGACAAGTTTTGTAGCGACAGGTATGCACGCTCCGCTTGCGCACGGGCAAATGGAACTGGATATCCGCGCTTGATTATCCCAACCAACGTAGAAAAACCGCCCTTCGAAGCCGGGCCATAGACTGGTGGCAGCCGTAAAATGATGGGCTGAATTTCCCCACTGGCCTGGAACATCTGTTCGGCTTTCAGTTTGGAACTTCCATAGGCAGAATCGTTCCCCTCCTCAGCAAGACGCGCATAAATACTGCTTGCAACAATCACTTTCCCTACGCCGACCGCTTTCATCGCATTTAACAATTCGGAAACTACAGGCCCTGAAGATGTGTCTTGATTGGCGGTGCCCCGTTCCGGGCTGTCTGCAAGATGCACAATACAATCAGCACCCTTCAGGATTGGTGTAAGAACGTTGGAATCATAGCCCGGCGGCACCTGAAACCATTCAACATTCTTTGGGTTATCAGGTGGTGCATGTCGGCGGGTCAGTGCGACAACCTGATGGTCGCGCGCCAGAACTGCTGTCAATTTTGCACCAATAAACCCTGTTGCTCCGGTAACCACAACTTTAGACATATTGAAACCAATCCAATAACGCATAATGCTGATCACACTTGTAGATGCCGGACCACCAAAGAAACCATGAAAATCGCCTTTATTTCCCAATACTTTTTCCCAGAGCAGTTTTCGAACAATGAAATTGCCAGCGCGCTTGTTGATGCCGGCCATGATGTTGATGTTGTCTGTTGTGTTCCCAACTACCCGGTTGGTGAATTTTTTGAAGGGTATTCAAACCGCACCCGGCGGTCAGAAAGCTGGCATGGGGTGAATATATTTCGCGCGTGGACGGCGCGCCGCGGGAACAGGGCGTGGCGGCTGATGCTGAACTATCTGGTCTTTCCAATTGCCGCCGTTTGGACCTTGTCACGCAAAACCGCGGGTGATCACGATGTTTCGTTTGTATCCATGCCTTCACCGGTCACGCAGGCACTAGCTGGGATATTCCTGAAATATCGTCGCAAAACACCGCTGGTTTATTGGGTCCAGGACATTTGGCCAGAAAGCGCCATTCACACACTTGGCCTGAAACCCCGATTTATCGTCGCCCCCCTGACCTGGCTAAGCGGCTGGATCTACCGACGCGCCGATCTGATACTGGTGCAAAGTCAGGCGTTCCCATCGATGATTGAACGCTTCGGTATTCCGAAGGATCGGATACGTGTATTTCCCAACACCGCCCCGTCCGGTTACCGCCCAATGACAAACAAAGAAGCACCAGAACAAGCCGGTCTGGTTCCCCAAACAGGGTTTCGGCTGATGTTTGCAGGCAATATTGGTGAAAGCCAGGATTTTGATACTTATCTGGATGCTGCCGATCAGTTACGCGACCTGAGAGAACTGAAATGGGTAATCATAGGATCGGGCCGTGATCTGGCACGGGTCAAGGCACGCGTGTCGGATATGAAACTGACTGAAAGCTTTGTTTTTTTGGGGCGCCACCCTGAAAACACCATGCCGCAGTTTTTCGCCCACGCAGATGCTATGCTGGTGGGCCTGAAGGACAACGATATTTTTCGACTGACAGTTCCCTACAAAATCCAATGTTACATGGCCTGTGGCAAACCTGTCATTGCATCCCTTAATGGCGAAGGTGCACGAATTACCGAACAATCGGGCGCAGGCCTTGTCGCTGATGCGCAAAGCCCGGATCAACTGGCCGCAAAAATCCGGGAAATGATCACCATGTCGGCGGCCAAACGAACCCAGTTTGGCAAAAATGCGCGTAGATATTATGATCAGAACTATGCATCAGAAAAAATCTACGCAGACCTCGAAAACTGGCTGCGACAAGCAGCCCGGCTACGTAAATAAAAGCGACCGGCAAGTGAAACAAACCGGGCAAACCATGATTGGTGCAACAAAGTGAACTTCCTGAAGAACCTGTTCCTGCGGCCCACTTTTTCGGCGTCAGAAACTTCATTGATGCCGCCCAAGCCCGAACAATTCACCTATGTAATCGGCGATGTTCATGGGCGAATTGATTTGTTGAATAGTCTGTTGGATATAATTGAAACCGACAAAACTACCAATGCCGGTACAAGTGCAGAAATCGTATTTGTTGGTGACCTTGCTGATCGTGGTGATGCCAGCCGCGCCGTTCTGGAAACGGTGTTCGAAATGACGCGATCTGACACGAACGTGCACTGCATCATGGGAAACCATGAAAGAATGCTGCTGGATTTTCTGGACAAGCCCGAAACAAATGCAAGCCGCTGGTTACGCAACGGTGCAATACCGACATTAGCCAGCTTTGGTCTGAAAGAGGTTTCCCAGAATCCGGACGTGGCCCAGTTGCTAAACATCCGCAACGAATTTCAGGATGCAATTCCTGAAGGGTTGGAAGATTGGCTTCGCGCGCTTCCCCTGTTCTGGCAAAGCGGGACGCTTGTTGTTGTTCACGGGGCCGCAGACCCAAACAAGACGATTGCAGAACAGTCCGAAGATACTCTTTTGTGGGGCAACGCTGCCTTTAACCGAACCTCGCGCAAAGATGGCATCTGGGTCGCACACGGGCACACTGTTGTTGATCCGCCATTTAATGAAAATAGCCGCATTTCCGTGGATACCGGTGCATATTTTAGCGGGAAACTAACGGCAGCAGCGGTTTCCCAGCATGGCGATGTCCGGTTTTTATCAACCCGCTGATCCGGTTTTGCAATTGCCGGACACCCACCTTTAAATCAACGCGTGTCCGGTAGGTAGGGTGTAATCACTAAGCAGATATTGCCTGCAATTCAGCGTCGTTCAGGCGGGTCGGATAATAGATCAAAGACTCGATCGTCATCAAACCCTGCGCACCGCCAAGCGATCTGCCCAGACGCAATGTCGTCAGCCCCGCCGGAACCGTCCCCGATACGTCATTTGCCGTTGTGCTACCATTCAGTGCAACGGCAAAATCGTTTTCAGAAAATGACATGGCAACCCGAAACGGTGATCCAAGTTGAATTGCATTTCCGGGTGGTGCAATCGCTGCCTGCAACGATCCCCCATTCCAAACCTGAAGCTGGGGCTTACCCAAAACCGTGTTCCACAACAGTGACAACCGTGTTGATGTCGCCCCATTGTCGACTTCTATAATCCTGTCATTTGCTTCCGCACCGTCCAGATGGCCGCTGAACACAAAGGTACCTGCCGTTTGCTCGTACCAAGGCCCAAGTGCAACTGTTGCAATCTCATCTGCGCGTTGAACAGGTGTTGCACCTGATGCAATGTAGGACGAAGCTGTGTTTCCTTCTTCCAGTTGCGCAGCAACTACTTCCCCGGAAAAATCCAGAACCAACACGCCCGAAGTGGGCGTAAAACTAAGTTCCGTTCCTGTCGGGTAAACACCATTGCCTATCACGGATCCAACAAATGCACCCGAAAGCGTAACCGTACCTGTTCCATAAAATCTTAGCACATGAGGTGTGGCATTTACTGTGACGGATTGATCGATCGGCATATCACTATCGGTCAATATGTTTTGTCTGCCCTGTTCCATCAGCAACCCCAGCAATGCCAAGTTATTGGGATCATGGGTCAGGCGAAGCGTATCGTTGCCAGTTGTTTCAATCAGTCCGCCTGAATTTATTATTGTTGCTTCAGAAGACCGCGACAGCGACACCAATCCATCAAGTGTACTCGGGATACCACCTGCCCCGTAGGAATTTGCCGCAAAATCCATAACCAGCCCCGGGGCGGTACCACTTGTGGGTGATGCCCATGCGGCATCCCACGGGATAAACGCCCCAATGGGATGGTTTGGGGCTGACGTAACCGAAATATCCCTGACTAATTTCATGCAATCACCATTGCATGTATGCCGCTAGCAGTTGTTCCGGTTGCATTCACCCGCCGCACCCCAACAGGCAATATTGACTGATCAGAAACCGCAACTGAGCGAATATTTTCGCGCTCGGTCAGAATCGACAAAATTCCACCGGTTTCAACATAAAGCGCGATCGCAACTTCCGGAAAATCAACAACATCGTCAGGAGTGATGGGGCTAATATCCGTCGCCGGACCGGAAAGGGATGACACACGGTTTTCAAATGGATTGCTCAACGCAATTCTCCTTACTTTTGCAAAAAATGCATAGCCAACGGCCCGCAATACTGCGGGTGACAGGCGTTTCTCATTATGGGAAGTGGCGGCAACGCTAGTGGTAAGTGGTAAACAATCGATTAAACTTGAGCAGGAAATTATCGCTACTGACATTCGCTATTCATAATTAGCTTGTCAGGTCAGGCATATGTGCAACAAACTTTTGCCACTGACCGCTCTTTGTTGAGGGCCAGATGTATCCGGGTTAGCTTTAAATTAATCCAACTGCGAACATGGACAGAAAATGTATTCTTATCTGGTAAATCTGTCACGACCGATCAAGCGATCAGTTATGCTTTTGCTTGATATCGCTTTGGTCCCCATTAGCCTTTACCTGGCCTTCGCCCTGCGGTTTGAAACTACTACGCCGTTTCAGATTGCAACCGAATCCTGGGTGTTGCTGCCAATGACTGCATTTTGCGGCGTTCTGATAATTCACTTTTTTCGGCTACCGCAAATAAAGCTTCATTCCTTCGACACCCAATCGATGACAAGAATAGGAACTTGCGCTGCGACATTGGCCGTTACATCGGTGGTGATCAGTTACATTTTTCACGTTTTTACACCACGATCGGTTCCTATAATATTTGGAGCAGTGTTCTTCATTTCCTCGTCGCTGCTGCGCGTTTTCATTGTCTTGCTGCTTGGACTGCTTCAGACGAAATCCGGTAAAAGTGTTCGGGTTGCAGTATATGGTGCAGGAACGGCTGGCATTCAGTTGGTGTCCGCACTGCGCCAGTCACAAGATGTGCGTCCGATACTATTTGTCGATGACAATCCCGCACTTCACGGGCTTATTGTGGCTGGCCTGCGTGTGGAAAAGCCCAACAAACTGCTTGATCTTGCCAGTAGCGGGCTAATTCAACGTGTGCTTCTGGCTTTGCCCTCGGCGTCGGCGGTCCGCCAAAACGCATTGGTGGTTAAACTTTCCCAGTTGGGCTGTGAAGTTCAGATCCTGCCAACATATGCGGAACTTATGGCTGGGAAGGACTTGTCCTCAAGCCTGCGTACGGTGGAACCCGATGAAATGCTGGGCCGTGAAAAAATCAAGCTGGACAACCCCGAAGTTGCCAGGGCTTACGCAGGTCGCGTCGTGATGGTCACTGGGGCCGGCGGATCCATCGGTTCCGAACTATGCCGCCAGCTGTTAAACTGTAACCCCACCAGCATCCTGCTTTTTGATCAAAGTGAGCTTGCTCTCTACGAAATTGATCAGGATTTACGACCACTGGCTGAACATGCCGGCGTAAAGGTCATAACCAGGTTGGGATCAGTGACAGATAAGGTGCGTATCGAAAAAATTATCGCTGGTGAAGGCGTGGATATAATTCTGCACGCGGCGGCCTACAAACATGTCCCTATTGTTGAAGAAAATGAGTTGGAAGGCGCACGCAACAACGTTCTTGGCACCCAGATTGTTGCGCAAGCCGCCGAACACGCCGGTGTGGAACGCCTTATCCTAGTTTCAACTGACAAAGCCGTGCGCCCTACCAACATAATGGGCGCCACTAAAAGAATGGCTGAACTTGTAGTACAGGATTTGCATACCCGCAGCAAAAAGACCAATTTTTCGATGGTTCGTTTTGGCAATGTTCTTGGGTCTTCGGGGTCTGTCTTGCCGCTTTTCCAACGCCAGATCGCAGCCGGCGGCCCTGTCACCATTACCCATCCCGATGTCACTCGGTTTTTCATGACCATCCCGGAAGCTGCGCGTCTTGTCCTGCTTGCAGGGGCATATGCTCAGGGTGGTGACGTATTCGTACTGGATATGGGTGAGCCAATAAAAATTATCGATATCGCGCGCAGAATGATTGAAATGTCCGGTCGCACGGTAAAGGAAAAAGGATCACAGAACGGTGACATAGAACTTATCGTTACCGGCCTGCGTCCTGGTGAAAAGCTATATGAAGAACTATTGATTGATCACCAATCCCTGCAAAGTACACCGCACGAAAAGATCCTTCGCGCAAAAGAAAGCAGGCTGACAAAAGAAAAAACCGGGGCGATGATCAAAGGATTGAAAACTTCAGTATCTACCGGAGATAAAGAGTTGCTGCGTGATCTGATCGCAGCAACGGTTGACGGATACCACATTCAGGAAACTGAGATGCCTGTTGAATATCAGCAAGACGGTATCGTTTAGGGACAAACGCAGGATTTCCCGAACACCCACCTGTTACGATGCCCAGGAGTTTTCCAATATCCAGGCTTTACGCTCCTGAAATTCTTCAATTTTTAGCAAATCCTTAATACGTGAACGGTGCGCTTTGCAGGCATTTTCATGCAACCGGGCTAGTTCACTATCATTCATCAAGGCATTGTAGGTTTCTTCAAATTTTGCGCGTTGGTGTATAAGCTCGCTTGTCTTATGCTCATTTGCGTTCCGGGTCCGCCAGTAGCGACGTGATACTTGTTTATCCTTAATCACAACATCGCCACGAAACATTTTTACCAAATATGAATGCAACGATCGCAGTGGATAATGATCGAGTATAACTAAGTCAGTGCGCGATCTTACATCTACACCATTTAGACTGCTATCCTCATTCAGTTCTGCCAACTTCTTGCCGGATCCATCTAGCCAATGTAGCTCATCTTCTCCTTGAACAAAGTCAGGCCGGTGATTGCGAAGTTTTTCAACTTTTGGCCCAAGCCGCGTAATCGTTTTGACACCGCGGCGTGCTTTCCAGCGTCCCGGTCGTTCGGTTTGGTGACAAGGAAACTGGTCGATGACAAACCCTGGTTCGAAGTCCAGTTGATTATTGCTGCCGTGATTGAGTTCACACATAGAAAGAGCATCAAATGGACCAGCTTGGGTTAACAAGTCTGACATCTGTCCAGTCCCAACTCGGACATTAATAAATTCATCCACGTCGAAAGAGATGAAAAAATCGGCCTTGCGATACTCCGATAAGAACGGAACCAAGGCCAGAGCTGCTGGTTGAAAATATCCGCTGCCGGTCGCCAGGGCCGGATTAGGCAAATGTCGCAGTTGATCCATCTCTTCAAGACGATCGAGGATCAAGTCGGTACCGTCAGAACAATCATTTGAAAAGACAACAAAATCCTGGATACCAATCGATTTGTGCCAAGCCAGCCATTCAATAATAAATGGTCCCTCATCCTTCATGCAAGTTGCCGCAAAGAAGCGCGCGGTGGAGGGATCCCAGTCAGATGCGCTTTTCTGGATTTTAACCGGCTTCTTCAACTCTACGTTTCCCTTCGAAGAATGAACAAATGTTTTCGTTGGAACGCAGGATCATGTTTTTTTGCCTAGCATAGTTGGCTCAATCAATAGTGGTATCGCATCACTGTATCAAGTTCCGGATCTAGAACGAGATCAAGATCTGGTTCCAAGTTGCGCTGAACTTTCCAACTGGTCGAAACCTGACGAAAATGCCACATCAGGAAATTCGGATCGACTGGATCCTTTTTTGATCCCAAAAAATGCGTCAGCCACTGGTAATCCTTCATTGGCCCGTTCGGAACAACACACCATTTTCGGTTCGCCTTAGGTTTGTTTTTCCTAGTGACATATCTGTGGTCGGAGTGGCGAATTTTATCGCCTTTCTCTGTCGGATTAGCGTAAACCCACTGGGCATCGGCACGCAAATATCCATCTGTCGAGGCAACAGTCGCATCAAAAATTGATTGGCCGGATTTTGAGTGAAACAGTTCATCGATATCGGTGTTCAACACTGCGCGCGCCTTTCCAAGAAAGCGCTGTTTGCAAAGCTCTGCCATTGATCTTTGCAGATACAGCGAGGCGTAGTTGACTTTGCCCTCTGCTGTTGGCCCAAACGGAAATCGTGCGTGTACGATTGCCACCTTTTTTATTCCCTGTACCGAACTCAGTGCTGCACATAATTCATCTGAAGAATAAATGGTCGAACCATTGTCAAATAGAACCACAGCGTTGGCCATGTGTGCTTTTACATAATAACCCAACCAATCAACAATCCATTCTAGGTCATTGTCCTTAGAGATTGTGTAAAGAGCATTGCAGCCCGCAAATTCCGAAAGGAACGATCCACCAATTGCCAAATTTCCGCCGAAGATTGAGTGTTTCAAGCTCAACACTTTTGGGCATTCACCGCCTGCCGGAAAAGTTATTAACGAGCATCGTGACAAGTGTCGCACCAGTTTTGGCCGCACACACCGTCCATCGATGAAAAAATCGGCTTCACCAATCAAGTTGCCGAAATTCAGAAATGAAGGTCCAAGAACCGTCACTTCGTCACCTTCCGGTGTCCAAAAACAATCATAAAACAGCGTGCTGAAGTCATACTGACGATCATAGTCAGGCGCCCTGTCTTTCTCCTTTCCAACCTTGTCTCGCGTGAGTTGGGCAGAACCTTGTGGAAAGGAAAAGGAGGAAAGCTCGATATCAAAAACTTGGTCGTGCGTATACAATTGTACTCTTTCCTGGCATTCTTGTTAGTTCGGTTCCTGAAATTCTATCACCAAATTATAGTAATAAAAGAACGCTGAAATTTGCGGGTTTCTCTTGAAAGTTTCTTTTTGCGCACAAATTTTGTCTTTCTGAAACGGCGTTTGCTGATATTTACCACGTGCATGTATGCTTGCAACTATACCGTGACAAACGCGGTCACGAAACTCTATGATCTCTAAAAAAGTAAAGACAGAAAACAATTATATGACAATCCTTGAACGCCGCGACTTGCGTGGGCAACGAGTCAATAGGCAGGCTTGTTTAACCGCAATTGCTCATGCTTCGAATGCGCGCCGCGGCCTAAAGCTGTTTTTTTCGGCCACTACCGATCCCGATACGATACAGCCCGGTCCTGCGGTGCAGGAATTTGATAGGCGCACTATTGGCGGTGCGCCGGTGCTGACCTGGGGCGTGCCATCCGGCGACAAAGTTCGGTTTTCTGTGTCTGGGCTCGACGTCAGTTTGCCCTTCGACCAACCGGAAACGGGCCTGTTCGCGGGCCTGAATGTTGGTGTAGCTATCAGGAACGGGGAAAGCGCCGCCATATCTGCTGAGTGGCTGGCCTATCATCAAAAACACCAGGGAATGAATGCTGCCTTGATCATAGATCGGGGTGTATCAAACGAATTTACTAAAGATCTTGCTGAGTTGGTCGCTGATATGGGGCTGGCCCGGATAGTGGTTTTGGTGCCGGATTTTCCACTGGGCCGGCCTGACCTGCCTGCAGAAGAACACCCATTTTGCGCACCTGATGCACCTGGCAAGAACAGGATGAAAACCCCGTCACCTGACCCATGGCGTTCCCCATTAGGGGAACTGAGTATCTACGAATTACTGAAGGAACGTTTTCTTAGCGATGCACGGGCAGTTGCCAATATTGATCTGTCTGATCTGATCTATAACTCAGGCAAAAATGTATTTGACCAGGCAGTCGACAGTTCCAATGGTGTCGTTCTACTATCAGGGCGTCATTGTTATCCCTGGCGCGTTCGAAAAAACAACCCTGCTGGCTTTGGCGATCACATTTGTAAGCAATTTGACGCATCAAATGGGCTTAGGCGATGGTGCGTCGCCCCTGAACGTGTTGGGAAAGATGCGATCTGGCGCTTGGTCCGTATCGTTGGTCATACCGCTGCGCCTGAAGAAACCATTCCATTCATGCGCTTCATGGCACTCAGGCACAGGAATAGTGCGATCAGCAAAATTGTACCCAAAGCAAGTCTTGTAGAAGATTCATCGCTTTTGGAACTCGCAACCAAGGAATTTGGTCATAAACCGGTGAGGATGCCCGAACTTGAACTACCGCAGGTGAACGCTTCCGACTGCAAAACTGCAATTGTAACAACCATGAAAAATGAAGGGCCATTCATACTTGAATGGATCGCCTACCATCGGGTGATCGGCGTCGAAAACTTTATTGTCTATACGAATGATTGCACCGACGGGACTGATGATCTGCTGAAGCTATTGCAAGATAAGGGATTTGTGCAGCACCGAGATAACCCTTTTCGCGAAATGGACCAGAAACCACAACACGCAGCCCTGACGTTAGCCGGTGAAGAACCAATCGTGCAAGATGCCGATTGGGTGATTTCAATGGATGTTGACGAATACCTGAATATCAAGGTCGGGGATGGCACGCTACGTGATCTGTATGGCCATATGGGCGATGCGAATATGATCGCCTGCACCTGGCGATTGTTCGGAAATTCAGACACGCACCGGTTTACAGATCAACCAATCATCGGATCCTTTGATCACTGCGCCCCCGAGGTTATTCGCAAACCGCACCAGGCCTGGGGTTTCAAGACATTATTCCGCAATATTGGAATATTCAAAAAGCTGGGCGTACACCGGCCAAAAGGCCTGAATCCACAGCTTTGGGATCAGATCAAGTGGGTCAATGGTTCGGGTAAACCGTTACCGCGCAAAATGTTCAGGAATGCCTGGCGCTCAACAAACTCCACCTATGGCTATGATGTTGTTTCGCTCAACCATTATGCAGTCCGCTCAGCCGAGAGTTTTCTTGTTAAACGCGACCGGGGGCGGGTTAATCATGTAGATCGGGATCAGGGGCTGGCCTATTGGTTTCGAATGAACAACAATTTCGAACGGGAAACCTCCATTCAGCGAATGTTGCCCAAGCTACGCGCTAAACTGGAAAGTATGATGAAGGATAGCGAAATATCAGCGGCACATGACAGATGTGTCAGTTTGCATCGCCAGAAAATTGACGAACTTAAAAGCAAAAATGATTACTCGGATTTCTACGATGCTCTCACAGGGGAAAGGATGCAGCGTTTATCCCGGATGCAGCAACATTTTGGGGCGAACGTGTTCCTGGCTGGCCCAAGCGTAATTCCGGATGAAATTATATTCACGGAACAAGCGGAAGATTTCTTTTTTAGTGTTGAAAGACAGGATGCGGTTCATTCCTAGATCAACGTAAGCAGCAGTCTTTATATAAGCGAAGGGGCAGGGTATCATTTCCTCGTTCAGCCAAGATCCACGTCACATTATTGACGTTATCCGGTGAAACCATCCGACAGGGTTTCAACCCAGAAGGAACCAGGATGCCCGAGTTGACCAATAACACCGCAAAACCCGTAACCCGGCTATACGCAAATCCGCCGGTGAATGTGTTGCGTAGTGATGCTGCCGTTCCGGTTTTCAGGTCACGCCGCGCAGTTTCGGGCGTGAACCGCACCCACAAAGGGACTGATGCCGCGCAGGCTGCATCCGATCAGACAAATTCACCAGCGTTCGCGTTTGAAAAAACGGTTTCAGCTATGCGTTCTTTTTCAGCTAAACACAGTGACAGATAGCGGTCTGGAACAACAACCCGCCTAATACAACATTGCGATGTTTTCGGATTATCCGCAGTTGGTGGTTGGTTCGTTTTTTTCGTTTATTCAACACGAACCGCAGCACCAGTTGTCTGATCTTGCGTTGAGAACCCTATTGATTTTAACGCGTAGCTGGATGTCAAAGAGATGACAACGATCGCGACACATGCAACGACAAATGATTTCATTTCAGCGTTTCCCGTATTTAATAATGTGGCTCATATCAGAAAATCTGAAAACCTATTTGGCCTTGTCCGGATCGACACCTGTTTCACGAACGACATCATCGTACCAGATACTGTGGTGTTCTTTCGCCCATTGAGTTTCCACTTCACCTGAACCCATAGCATCAAATGCACCTTCCATCCCGACACTGCCCAGATAGATATGCGCCAGAATTATCGCGATGAAGATAAAGGCAACTATTGTATGCCAGATCTGAGAATATTGCATTTCCTGATGCGGTGCCAGTGTTTCGGGTAAGGCTGACATTCCCAGAAGTTGCAATACGCCCGTATCGTTAACCAGCGCAAAAGTCTTAGCAAACATGGGTAGCTGGAAAGGGAACAGCATCGACAAACCTGAAATCGAGATTGAAGCCCCCAATATCACAACCGCCCAAAAAATGATTTTCTGGCCCGCGTTGAATTTTCTAGCGGGCGGGTGAACACCTTTGGAAAACAGCCCGCCGCCCTTAGCCAACCATCGCAAATCATCCCGGTTGGGAATATTTTCAAGTACCCACATTAAAAATACCAACAGCAACCCAAGCATGAATGCCCATGCGACGTTGTTGTGTACCCACTTTCCGGCTTCCGCAATTGTGGCAAATGCTTCTTTTCCGATCAGCGGAATTATGAACATTCGCCCGAACAATGTAATCAACCCGGTGATTCCAAGCAGAATAAAGGACCCGGCAAGCAACCAATGCCCGAACCGTTCGAGCGAATTGAACCGCAGGAGTTTGTGCCCAGTTTTCGCGCCATCAATACGGATTTTTCCGCGCAGGAAATAAAACGATGCCAACGTAATCAGCATACCCACCAACAGATACCCACCAACCTTAATCAACGGCCCGCTGCGAAACTTCAGCCAGTTCATGCCGCCATCCTGAATAATAACTTCAGCAGCCGCACCGCGCGCAGATACCGTTATATCAGCAGAACCATAACGAAGTGCCCGATATAATTCAGCATCCGAAGTACCGCCAAGTGTTCCCAGCTGATCGGCAATTCCGGCGGCGGTATTCCCACTGCCGTCGGCGTTTCGGCGAAAATAGTCATCAACTTTCTCACCATTCTGACGTGCCATAATATCGGTCAGTGTCTGTGCCCCGCCTGTTTCAGAACGGGGTTCAGCATCTGATTGTGCCGTATTCTGTGCGCTGGCAGATCCTGAGCCAAAAGCCAGCAGAACCATCAACAACAACGTCGAAAAAAGCCGCAGCAACATGGCGATAGGTTTCCTATTTGCTTAATGTTCAAACGCAGGGCGACCCCTAAGGCGGCCCTGCGATAAATTGTTTGCGTTCTAGGGTCAACATGGGTTTGCAGGCAGGGCGCAGTCCTCGCGCCCTACCCTTAACCAGTTCAGCCGCCCTTCTGGCCATAGGCTGTACCCCAGCCCCATGCGCCAGATCCAAAACCGCGGGCAACAACACGTTCGCGGTAGATACCGGAAACTACATTGCCATCACCTGCAAGCAGGGCCTTAGTTGAACACATCTCGGCACAAATTGGCAACTTGCCTTCTGCGATCCGGTTGCGGCCGTATTTCTGGAACTCGGCAGATGAATTATCATCTTCCGGACCACCTGCACAGAAGGTGCATTTGTCCATCTTACCACGAGATCCGAAATTGCCCGCTTGCGGGTATTGCGGCGCGCCAAACGGACAAGCATAGAAGCAATAACCACACCCGATACACAGATCCTTGGAGTGCAGAACAATGCCTTCCTCGCTCTGATAGAAGCAATCCACGGGGCAGACCGCCATACATGGTGCATCCGAACAGTGCATACATGCCATCGAGATCGAACGCTCGCCGGGTTTACCGTCACCAATGGTGACGACGCGCCGCCGATTGATGCCCCAAGGAACTTCGTGTTCGTTCTTACAGGCCGTCACACAGGCGTTACACTCAATGCAGCGTTCCGCGTCACAGAGAAATTTTACTCTAGCCACTTCTCAATCCTCCTTATGCTGCGGATATTTTGCAAAGAGACACTTTTGACTCTTGCATTTGGGTTACGCTGTCATAGCCATAGGTCATTGCAGTGTTGGCACTTTCGCCCAACACATACGGGTCTGCACCGTCGGGGTATTTATCCCTCAGATCCTTACCCTCGAAATGCCCACCAAAGTGGAACGGCATAAAGGCTACACCTTCGCCCACCCGTTCTGTGACCATCGCCATAACCTTGACTTTGGCACCTTCGGCACCTTCAACCCATACCTGTTCGCCATCGCGGATTCCCAGATTGTTGGCATCACGAGTGTTTACTTCGACGAACATGTCCTGCTGAAGTTCAGCCAACCAAGGGTTGGAACGGCTTTCGTCACCACCACCCTCATATTCCACCAATCGACCGGTGGTCAGGATCATTGGATAATCCTTGCTGAAATCCTGCTTCTGGATCGAAGCATAGAGTGTTGGCAGGCGGTACGCCTTCCTGTCCTCGTATGTCGGATAATCCTCAACCAGATCACGGCGATTGGTATAAAGCGGTTCGCGGTGAACGGGTACAGGATCCGGGAAAGTCCAGACTACTGCACGGGCCTTGGCGTTGCCGAATGGCGCACATTCATGCGCGATCGCAACCCGCTGGATGCCGCCTGACAGGTCGGTTTTCCAGTTGGTTTTTGGCCCGGCAACAGCGTCAATCGCTGCGCGCTCTTCCGCAGTCAGTTCGCTGTCCCAGCCAAGATCCATCAGCATCTGCATGGTGAATTCGGGATAACCATCCTGAATATCGGATCCTTCCGAATACACGCCTTCTGCCAACAGGTTCACACCGTCACGTTCAACACCGAAACGGGCGCGGAAGGTCAGGCCACCTTTTGATACGGGTTTAGACATATCATAAAGGTTTGGCGTACCAGGGTGGCCCATTTCGGGGTTACCCCAGCACGGCCAAGGCAAACCGTAATATTCGCCATCGTTGGGTCCACCAATGGCCTGCAGCGTGGTTTTGTCAAACGTGTGCTGGTTAGCCATGTGCGATTTGATCCGCTCGGGCGAACAACCGGTATAACCGATGGTCCATGTGCCTCTGTTGATCTCGCGGGTGATATCCTCGATATTCGGCTCATCTTCTCCGTCCATCGCGATATTGCGGAACAAACGGTCAGCCCAGCCGAACTTTTTCGCAAACTTCGCCATGATGATGTGGTCTGGCAGTGATTCAAACACCGGATCAACCACTTTGTCGCGCCACTGGAACGACCGGTTGGATGCAGTAACCGATCCACGTGTTTCAAACTGCGTGGATGCAGGCAACAGGTACACCCCGTCAGACCGGTCATGAAGCACGGAGGATACAGTTGGATATGGGTCAACGACCACCAGCATATCCAGCTTTTCCATCGCAGTTTTCATTTCCTTACCACGGGTTTGCGAGTTAGGAGCATGACCCCACAGAACCATTGCACGAACATTGTTCGGCTGGTCTATGTTATCCTTGTCTTCCAGAACACCATCAATCCAGCGACTGACCGGAATGCCCTTGAGGTTCATCAGGGGTTTATCCTTGCCGTCAGCGCCTTGGATGCTGTCGAACCTTGACTTCATCCAATCAAGATCTTCTTCCCAAACACGCGACCAATGCGCCCATGCGCCTGCGGACAGGCCATAGTAACCGGGCAGTGTATGCGAAAGAACACACATATCTGTTGCGCCCTGCACGTTGTCGTGGCCACGGAAAATGTTAGTACCGCCGCCTGATGTACCCATGTTGCCAAGAGCAAGTTGCAGGATGCAATAGGCGCGGGTGTTGTTGTTACCCGTGGTGTGTTGCGTACCACCCATGCACCAGATCAATGTGCCGGGGCGGTTGTTGGCAAGGGTGCGGGCAACCCGCTCCATTTGCGAGCCGGGTACGCCGGTGACGCGCTCAACTTCTTCCGGTGTCCACCTGGACACTTCCGTACGGATTTCATCCATGCCGTAAACACGGGTGCGAATGAACTCTTTATCTTCCCAGCTGTTTTCAAAGATGTGCCACAGAATACCCCAGATCAGCGCGACGTCCGAACCCGGCCGGATACGCACATATTCATCGGCGTGGGCCGCTGTGCGGGTAAAGCGCGGATCACAAACGATTAGCGAAGCATTATTCTGCTCTTTCGCTTTCATCAGGTGCAGCAAAGATACCGGATGCGCTTCGGCAGGGTTGCCACCGATGACCAGAATTGCTTTGGAATTGTGAATGTCGTTGTAGCTGTTGGTCATGGCGCCGTAGCCCCATGTGTTTGCTACGCCGGCAACGGTGGTCGAATGACAGATACGTGCCTGATGATCCACGTTGTTTGTGCCCCAGTAGGCCGCAAACTTGCGGAACAGATAAGCCTGTTCGTTTGAATACTTCGCTGATCCCAGCCAGTAAACGCTGTCAGGTCCGCTTTCTTCGCGAATGTTCATCATGCCGTCGCCGATTTCGTCGATCGCCTGTTCCCAGCTGATGCGCTTCCACTCACCACCTTCTTTTTTCATCGGGTACTTCAGGCGGCGTTCGCCGTGGGCGTGTTCGCGCACCGAAGCACCTTTGGCGCAATGTGCACCCAGATTGAACGGGCTGTCCCAACCGGGTTCTTGCCCGACCCAAACACCGTTATCCACTTCGGCAATCACACTACAGCCCACAGAACAGTGGGTGCAGATTGATTTAATTGTCTCAACAGCGCCATTTGCTGCCGATGCAGCACTGGCTTTGGTCACAGTTCCACCGACTGCACCGATTGCAGCCAGACCGCCAATGGCCAAACCGGATCCGCGCAAAAATGCACGTCTATCCACGGTTTTTTCGCTGACATGAGACAGGAGACTTGTCCGTTGGGAGCGTCGCGCAACCCCGTTGGTCTTTTTCCTGAGCATTATGCTCTCCCTTATTGTCCTGACATCTTTGTCAGGTAGTTTTGTATTCTGGTTCAGGCTTGCTGGGCGTCACGCAACCGTCGGCCTTTCCGGAACACTTATTCAGAACCGGGTGCTTTCAAAATAGGCACGTGTATGTGCTGTATCCTGCAGTCCTTTTCCGTCAGTCGTTAGATCATCCGCACTTGCAGTGTCCGGCGCCATCACTGCTACTGCAGCGGCTGCGGGCACTGATGTGGACGCAAATTTCAGAAAATCACGGCGGCTGGTGGCCTGACCGTCTTCTTTCTTGCTCATTTGCTTTCCTCCCATTTGTTATCACCGGAAACCACCGGTTCGTTACGATTACTCATCCCGTGCTCATACGAAATGCCTCAGCTTCAATTTCCATAAATGCGCGTCCGGCTGACCCAACACCCGCATAGAAAATCGAATTCTTCGCCCCTTCCAGATCCGAAAAAAAGTGTTCGGCCCAGGGGGCAATATGTTTGAAATAGAAATCTTTTTGTCGATCAATCGTAACCTGATTGCCGAACCGGCCCAATATCATACCCGCCATCATTTCCAGCAGGCTGGCAATATTGTCCTCTGGCTCAAATACGTTTGGCGCGCGTGTTATTCTTAGCGCCATCATGTCAGAACGCAGTTGCGCCAGTGGTTTTTCGTTCAGAAATCCGGTCAGATAATAACTGCCATAGGGCAGCAACTCGCCCCGACCCATGCCGATAAACAGCGCGTTGAATTCACTTTCAACCGCTTTCTCGTTTGTGGCTTTTGCAACCCGTGCCATTGTGTCAATTGCCTGCCCTAGCTGGCTTTCATCACCTGTCAGCGCCGCCGCCTTTTTCAGCAAATCCTTACCCGGAGGCGCAGAAAGTAAAGCCCCCAGAAAATCATAAAGGTCCGCGCGCAGCTGATCCTCTTGAGCAACTGTAATCTCTGGCGCAGCAGCGTTCATGATCTTTCCCTTGTAGGGGCCAACCGGCCCCGTTTCGTCTTATTAACTCGATGCAAATTCAAAACGCATTCGACGCCGAACAACGGGTTCGGCCAAATCTGGTTCTGGCTGGATTATAGGTTTGTCTTCGGCTTCACCCCCATCATGCAACGGCGTGTCGGTATCTTCTGCGGCCAGCTCTTCGGCTTCTACCTCATCATCAGACACTGAATCATTTGCAAAATCAACTGACTCTTCGCACTGATCATCGGTATCTTCGATCACATTATTCAAAAAGCCTTTGCCAACCTGATATGCGGTTTGCATGTTTTCAACCACTGTAGCCGCGTCGGTGAAATCATCGCCGTAATCAACCAAATCATCCAGATTGGCCAGCAAGGGGTTTGACAGCCACAGTTTTCGCAGCGCTCGTCGGCGCAGACGTTCCGGTACTGCCTGTTTCAGGAAACCAGAAAAGTCATCGCCATGTTCAAGTGTATCAGGATCTTTCAGGTTCAGTTCTGATAATATTTCATCGTCGCTTTTTGCTTCTAACTCCGCGCGCTCCTCGGCCAGGGCAGCGTCTTCAAGCGCCGCCGCATCAAATGTGGCCTCAGCCTTTACCGCCTCTTTTCGACGCGCCCAGAAACTTTTTTCCCCGCTTGATCCTCCGCTCAATGTACCGTCTCACCTGTGGCGCGACGCGGCGGGTTGTACACGTTGGATATCTGCGAAATTCGTGGATCACCCTTACCATTGTCAGTCAGGTCAACACGCTGCTTGTCACGCTTGCGTTTGACGAACTTTTCGTCCTCGTGGTGTTGTTCAACAAAATCACGAATAAACGCCACCAGCCCTTCCGGCATCGGTACCAGTTCAACAATTTCTTCGCCGCTATCCAAATAATCCTGCGCCTCGTAGGGCGATGCTGTTGCAAGCAGCACTTCAACTTCTTGTGCAGCGTTCGGGTCAGTTGTTGCGCTTAGCACAACACAGATCGCAGGTGTTTTGGCGGACAAGCCATTCAGATATGCTTCGGTGTCTGTAGGCCACAGTTCAAGCGGCACAGTTGCAGCATGGTATTCCACGGCATCACCTTCACGCCGCAACTCGCGCCAATGTACATCTTCCGCACCCGGCAAAACCGCAACCGCTTTCCAGCTCCAGCTTGCCCAGCGGGTCACGCCGGGGGCTTTGCGAATAACGATCCCCAAAGGTAAAGATACGGACGCTTCCCGCATTTTCGTGATAGTCCTCTCATTATCCGGGTTTCACATTTTGTCTGCGAATTTGTTCGGATACCACATACTCGGATAATATTTCTGATAGCGCTACCTTTATTCACTTTGAGTGACATAAAAATAATGTGAGTGATGAAACTTTTTGGCATTTCTGAAAGTATGGACATCGGTATAAAATCTGGAAATCTTCCGTCTTCTCTTTGCCCGACAAAAACGCTTAATAACTCAGGTGGCTACAACATACTGCACTTACATTTAGGTAATTCAACTGAACCAAAAGTGGCTTTACGGCACCGGAGTTTCATGCCTACTTAGCGCCGAGACTCACGCTTGGACGTAAAACCCAGGATCATGAGAATTGAGGAATAGAATGCATAAATCATTGATTCTATGTGATTGTTTAGGCAGCCAATCGATAGATAAAGATCTTCTTGAAATTGCATGTGGGATAACCTGTTCTTCTGTTCATTCACAACTTTGCACGGTGCAGTCAAGCTTGGC
>Ga0209344_10000663_pt1 | contig 55184 bp, 52 predicted proteins | sample Cruoilmetagenom6_FD_187293 | JGI IMG/M metagenome (GOLD analysis project Ga0209344, IMG submission 187293) | Oil polluted marine microbial communities from Coal Oil Point, Santa Barbara, California, USA - Santa Barbara Oil Seep Sample 6 (SPAdes)... | ecosystem: Environmental > Aquatic > Marine... | reverse complement strand
AATATCGTAGAGCGGCCAAGGGGACCGCAGCAGGCGCAGGGCCGGTGCCAGAGTCAGGCGCAGCTCGCCCAGCTGTTCGGGCGGAATATCCGCTAGCCGCTCGGCAGCGATCGGCGCGGCGTCGGCGGCGTGATAGGAGCGACGGATCGCCATCTCCAGTGCGGCCACGTCATGCAGGTAGCCCAGATGCGCCAGCGGCTCGAAATCCCGCAGAAAGGCGGGAAACGCCTCGCCGTAGAGGAACAGCACGGGCGAAACCGGCGGGTGCCGGCGCAGGAAGACCCCGCTTATGGCGGCAAAATTCTCTTCGCCCAGCAGCTTTCGGATCACCGGAAAGCCGGTCTGCAACACTTCAGTCAGGCCGACCGCCACGTTATTGCGGTAAACGTCGAAGCGCGCGCCCGCCGCTCGGCCCAGCCCGTCGGTCAGGCCGCCGGGAGCTGCTAGGGAGGCGTCGAAAACCGCCTCACGGAATTGGGTCTGATTGACGGTCATTCGGCTGCAACCTTGTGCAACTGGCTCAGGGCGCGCCCTGCGCGGGCGGCTTCACGCTCCAACTCGGGCCATGGGGGAATATCGTCGTCGCGCTCGATCAGCACCGGCAGCGGGCCGGTATGCGCCAACGTGCGCTCCAGCAAGGTCCAGACCGGCTCGGCGATGTCATGGTCGTGGCTGTCGATCAACAACGGATCACCGTGGTCGTCGGCATCCTCGTGATGCCCGCCAAGGTGGATTTCACCCACATGGGACAGGGGAAAGGCATCCAGATACGCCTCGGCACTGGTGCCCAGGTTGGTGGCCGAAACAAACACGTTGTTCACATCCAGCAGCAGCCCACAGCCGGTGCGGCGGGTGATCTCGGACAGGAACTCGGTCTCGGTCATCGTGCTTTCGGCAAAGGCTAGGTAGCTCGACGGGTTCTCCAGCAGCATCTGGCGCCCCAGAACCTGCTGTACCTCGTCAATGTGGTCGGCCACGCGGGTGACGGTGGCGGCGGTATAGGGCAGCGGCAGCAGATCGTTCAGATAATCGCTGTCATGGGTCGACCATGCCAGATGCTCGGAAAAACTGGCCGGGTTCAGCCAGTCGCATAACTCTTTCAGCCGCGCCAGATGATCGGCATCCAGCGGGCCTTCGCCACCGATGCTCAGGCCGACTCCATGCACGGAAATCGCGTATTTCTCGGCCAAGTACCGCAGTTGCGCCAGGGGGCGTCCGCCGTCGCCCATGTAGTTTTCCGCGTGAATCTCGAACCACTTCACCGCGCCTGCATTGTCACGGATATCCTGAAAATGCTGCGGCTTGTAGCCGACGCCGGGGGCGTGGGGCAGGGCAGGGAAACGGGCGGTTGCTGCGTCGGGCATTTGGGGCCTCAGGCTGGGATGGCAGAGAGGACAGGGGCATGCGCAGACAGGCCGCGCACGCCCCCAAAGACAGCTTATGCGGGCAGATCGCGCATCAGCGGCTCGGTCGATCCGCTGCGCTCGGTGCCATCGGCCATCGCGGGAAGCTCGATCTCGGTGCAGGTGCCGGCATCGACCAGGCTCCAGGCATTGCCCTGGAAATCAACCTTGGATGTGCCCTTGCAGGTGGTGCCTTCGCCTGCGGCGCAATCGTTCTCGCCGGCGAGCGCCACGCCAAAGCATTTTTCCTTTTCGCCAGCGGCCTGCGCGACAGAGGTCTGTGCGGCCAGGGCTGCGGTCAGGGCACCTGCGATGGCAACGGTTTTCAACATGGACATTTTGTTTCTCCCTCAGAGGTTAAAGTCGTATCGCCGGAGGCTGGGGGCGTTATTGCCCGCCAATGAAAGGCGATGACCAGAACATAGAGGGCGCAACGCGCAGCGCGCCAATCACGAGCGCGTCAGACACGGGTCTGTCAGCGATTCGTGTGCTCAGGCGGCAGGCCGCGCGCTGAATTCAAAGGATTTTTTCGGATTGGCGGCTGGATTGGTTACAAAACCTCCCCAATACCGCAGCAAAAAAATCCGCCTTTGTTACAACAAATCCGGGGGCGTCGCGGCCCGGGCCAGATCGTTTGTTACTTCGCTCAGGGGCTCGACACTGGTCTGCTTTTCGCCAAGGCGCCGGACCGTGACGGTGCTTTCCTCGACTTCGCGCAGGCCACAGGCGAGGATCACAGGCACTTTGCCGACCGAATGCTCGCGGACCTTGTAGTTGATCTTCTCGTTGCGGGTATCGGCCTCGGCACGGATGCCGCGGGCGCGCAACTGGGCGACCACATCATGCACATAGTCGTCCGCTTCGGACACGATAGAGGCGACCACCACCTGTCGCGGCGCCAGCCAGAACGGCAGCTTGCCGGCGTGTTCCTCGATCAGGATGCCGATGAAGCGTTCGAAGCTGCCCAGCGTGGCGCGGTGCAGCATCACCGGGCGGTGCTTGGCGCCGTCCTGGCCGATATAGGTGGCGTCGAGCCGCTCGGGCAGGACGAAATCCACCTGCAACGTGCCGCATTGCCAGTCACGCCCGATCGCATCGGTCAGCACGAATTCCAGCTTCGGCCCGTAGAAGGCCCCTTCGCCGGGGTTGAGGCCCGGTTCGATCCCGGCGGCGCGGGTGGCTTCGAGCAGGGCCTTTTCGGACTTGTCCCAGACCGCATCGGCCCCGGCGCGCGTCTCGGGCCGGTCAGAGAACAGCACCTTGAATTCGGCAAAGCCGAGATCGCGATAGACATTCGAGAGGAAGTCGATGAACTTTTTGGTTTCCTCTTCGATCTGGTCCTCGGTGCAGAAGATATGCGCATCGTCCTGGGTGAAGCCGCGCACGCGCATGATGCCGTGCAGCGCGCCCGAGGGCTCGTAACGGTTGCAGGCGCCGAATTCGGCCATGCGCAGCGGCAGGTCGCGATAGCTTTTGAGGCCCTGATTGTAGACCTGCACATGGCAGGGACAGTTCATCGGCTTGAGCGCGTTCACGGCCTTTTCGCGGGCGTGTTCCTCGTCCACTTCGACGATGAACATGTTTTCCTGGTATTTTTCCCAGTGGCCCGAGGCTTCCCACAGCTTGCGGTCCACCACCTGCGGGGTGTTCACTTCGACATAGCCGCCCGCGGTTTGGCGGCGGCGCATGTAATCCTGCAACAGGGTGTAGATGGTCCAGCCGTTGGGGTGCCAGAATACCTGACCGGGGGCTTCCTCCTGCATGTGAAACAGGTCCATCTCGCGGCCCAGCTTGCGGTGGTCGCGTTTCGCGGCCTCCTCCAGCATGTGCAGATGCGCCTTCAGCTTTTCCTTGCCGGTAAAGGCAACGCCGTAGATCCGTTGCAGCATCTCGCGGTTGCTGTCACCGCGCCAATAGGCGCCTGCAACGCTCATCAGCTTGAACGCGTCGGCGGGCAGTTGCCCGGTGTTTTGCAGATGCGGCCCACGGCAGAGGTCCTGCCAGTCGCCGTGCCAGTACATGCGCAGCGGCTCGTCGCCCGGAATCGCTTCGATCAGCTCGACCTTGAAGGGCTCGCCATTGTCCCGGTAATGCTGAATGGCGCGGGCGCGATCCCAGATCTCGGTGCGCACGGCATCGCGGGCATTGATGATCTCGCGCATCTTCTTCTCGATCTGGCCCAGATCCTCGGGGGTGAATGGCTCGGCCCGGTCGAAATCGTAATACCAGCCGTTCTCGATCACCGGCCCGATGGTGACTTTGACGTCCGGCCAGATTTCCTGCACCGCGCGCGCCATCACATGCGCCAGATCGTGACGGATCAACTCGTTCGCCTGAGGTTCGTCCTGCAGGGTGTGGATGGCGATCTGCGCATCATGCTCGATCGGCCATTGCAGGTCCCAGTGACGGCCGTCCACGGTGGCCGAAATCGCCTTTTTGCCCAAGGATTTGGAAATGTCGGCAGCGACGTCGCCGGGGGTTACGCCAGCGTCATAGCTGCGGGCATTGCCATCGGGAAAAGTCAGGGAAATCTGGGCCATAGTGGCACTCCTCGTCAGTTTGGCGCCTACGCGTGCGCCCGGTTGCGGGTGGGGGTTGTGACCATATGGCCGGGGCAGGAGGTCAAGTCAAGAGCGTATGCCGACGCTGCCGTACCACCGTGCCGGTGCAGGGCAAGACCTCTTAACCAACTGGCAACCATATGGAAAAATCTTGCGTCGCGGGCGGTGATGACTATCAATGGCATATAGACTCTTGGCGCGCCGAAACGTCGCGCCCGACAGGAGGTCCGGCAATGCCGAAATATAACCCGAATTTTGAGCTGTCCGCGGACGACATCGCGCTGATCGAGGATGCGCTGCATCAGACCCGGCGCGCGCTTTCTGCCACGGTCAGCCGCAACGATGCCAATGCGGATGCGACCCAACGCCGGATTCACGACCTGCTGGGGCGACTGGACAGTCAAAAGGTCTGCTTTCACCAGCAAGATACCTGTGTCGGCGGCTAAAACGTTCCGCGAAAAAACTGACGCGCCGATTTTCGCCAAGCACCCGCGTCAGATCAGCGAAACGCCGCAAGCCACCCCTTGCACCCGGCCCCCGCCGGGGTGAAACTGCGCCACAAACACCACAAGGGGCGCAAGGCATGACAGGGCAGAGCGAATTTCTGACAACCGGGCAGGGGCGGCGGATCGCCTATGTGCAGGTGCCGGCCACGCAACAGGCGACCGGACCGGGCGTGGTATTTCTGGGCGGCTTCAAATCGGACATGCAGGGCACCAAGGCGCTGCATCTGGAGGCATGGGCCCGGCGCACCGGCCACGCTTTCCTGCGGTTCGACTATTCCGGGCATGGCCAGTCATCCGGTGAGTTTACCGACGGATGCATCGGCGATTGGGCCGAAGACGCGCAGGCCGCGATTTCGGCGCTGACGACAGGCCCGCAAGTGCTGGTGGGCTCGTCCATGGGCGGCTGGATCGCGCTGCTGATGGCGCGGGCGATGACATCGCGCATCGCCGGGCTGGTCACCATCGCCGCCGCCCCCGATTTCACCGAAGACAGCATGTGGGCGGGGTTCGATGAACAGCAACGCGCCCGCCTGCTGGATGAGGGCCAGATCTCGCTTCCCAGCGAATATGATGACCCCTATGTCATCACCCGAAAGCTGATCGAGGACGGCCGCGACCACCTTGTCCTACGCCAACCTTTACAACTGCCCTTTCCTGTTCGGTTTCTGCAAGGCACCGCCGATGTTGATGTGGACAAGTCGGTCGCATTGCGCCTTCTGGACCATGCCACCGGCCCGGATATGCGCCTGACACTGGTCGATGGGGCCGATCACCGCTTCTCGGACCCAACCTGCCTGTCGCTGATCGAAACGGCGGTTGAAGAGGTGATCGCACGCGCCGGGGCACAGGGTTGAATGGAGTCGCGCATCTCTCTGATAACCTTGGGGGTTCGCGATATGGAGCGGGGCGCGCAATTCTATGAGGCTCTCGGCTGGCAGCGTGTTGATACCCCGGACGGCGTGATTGCTTTCGATCTGTTAGGCCAAACCCTCGCCCTCTTTCCGTTAGAGAAGCTGGCAGAGGATATCGGCATCCCGGTCGAGGATATGGGGCACGGCGCGATGACGCTGGCCCACAATCTGCGCAGTGCCGAAGATGTCGATGCCTTGCTGGAAAAAGCCGTAGATGCGGGCGCCAAGCTGCTCAAACCCGGACAAAAAGTGTTCTGGGGCGGGTATCACGGATATTTCGCCGACCCTGACGGCCATATCTGGGAAATCGCGCACAATCCGTTTTCCCCCCTGCGTGACGATGGCGCGTTCCGCTGGAACGGCTTAGGCTGATGCGCAAACCCGCCAGCATGTGGAGCCTGGAGGCGCTGGGCCGGGTGCGCCTCAGCCCGCATTTCTACATGCGCGATTTTCTCTATTCGGAAATCGGCAATTTCCACCGCATCCAGAACATTCCCGAAAACCCTGATATGGCGATAGAAAACGGCCGGCAGCTATGCCTGCACCTGCTCGATCCGTTGCAGGAAACCTTTGGCCGGATCGCCATCCGCTCGGGCTATCGCAGCCCGGAGCTGAATCGCTTTGGCAACCAGATGAAACTGAACTGCGCCCGCAACGATGCCAATTACGGGCATCACATCTGGGACCGGGGCGACCCGGAGCAGCGCGGCGCGGGCACGTCGCTGGTGATCCCGTGGTTTGCCGACCAGTTTGAACAGGGGCGCGACTGGCGCGATCTGGCGTGGTGGATTCACGATCATCTGCCATTCTCGGATCTGTGTTTCTTTCCGAAACTTTGCGCGATGAACCTCAGCTGGCGCGCCGCCCCGCGCCGCCTGATCGCCAGTTACATCACCCCCAAGGGGACGTTGCTGGCGCATGGCGCGGCTCCGGACGAACCCGAGGCGGATCGCCGCAGACGTTATGCCGATTTTCCGGCCTTTCGCGGCATCACTTACCCGTCAGGCAGTTGACGCAACGCGGCGTTGTGGCAATGTGGGCGCAAAGTAAAACAGGCAACAGCCGGGCAGAAGGAATTGAGGCATGCAGGAGCCATTGGTATTCTTGCCGGGCATGATGTGTGACGCCCGCGTGTTCGGCCCGCAACTGACCGCGCTCAGCCCTGATTTTGCCGTGACCATTGCGCCCATCACCCAAGGCGACCGGATCGAGGAAATCGCGTCGAACCTGCTGGACGTGCTGCCGCGCAAATTCGCGCTGGCCGGGCTGTCGCTCGGCGGCATCGTCGCGATGGAGATTCTGCGCCGCGCCCCCGACCGGGTCAGCCGGATCGCGCTGATGGATACCAACCCTCTGGCCGAGACCCCGGCTTCCTCTGCCGATCTGGAGCCGCTGATCATCAAGGTGCGCTCGGGCAATCTGGCAGAGTTCGTATCAGGCATCCTGCGCCCCGACACGCTGGCCCCCGGACCGGGCCGCGCCGAGGTGATGGCGCTGGTGAATGACATGGCCGAGCATCTGGGGGCGACTGTCCTGCTACGGCAGGTGCGCGCCATGCAGCGGCGGCGCGATTACCAGGCGGTGCTGCGGCGCTGCAAGACGCCGGCACTGGTGCTGTGCGGTGAACATGACGGGCTGACGCCGATCAAGCGGCACAAGTTCATGGCCGACCTGATCCCCTATGCCGTACTGGACGTGATTGAAGGGGCAGGGCACCTGCCAACGCTGGAGCGGCCCAACGCCACCACGCAGGCGCTTCGGGACTGGATGAAACAGCCGCTGGTCCTGCAATAGCGCGCCCGCCGTAGCGGGCGGCGCCAGCCGGGATGCTCAGGCGGCCGAGTTCCGGTTCGCGGGCTTTTTCACGGCGGCGGGCTTTTGCGCCTCGCCACTGTTGGCGTCGATGAATTCCAGCACCAGCGGGCGGATATTGTTGCGCCAGCTCTTGCCTGCGAAAATACCGTAATGGCCTGCATCGGGTTCCAGATGGTTGACCTTCCGCGAATCCGGCAGCCCGGTGCACAGATCCAGCGCCGCCACACATTGACCGGGGGCCGAAATGTCGTCCTTGCCGCCCTCGACCGTCATCACCGCCACATTGCTGATCTTGCCAATGTCGAGTTGGCGCCCGGCAACGGTGAATTCGTTCTTGGCGATCTCAAGCCCCTTGAAGATACGCTCGACCGTCGAAAGGTAGAATTCGGCGGGCATGTCCATGACCGCAAGATACTCGTCGTAGAACCGGTTGTGGTGGTCGTGGTCGCCATCCTGGTCCTTGGCCACGCGCGCGATCTGCTCGCTGAAGGCTTTGGCGTGTTTTTCGCTGTTCATCGAGATGAACGAGGCCAGTTGCAGCAGGCCGGGATAGACCAGGCGCCCGACGCCGGGATGCTTGAACCCGACGCGCTGGATCATCGTCTGCTCCAGTTGGCCCATCGTCACGCGACGCCCGAAATCCGTCACCTCTGTCGGGGTGGCGTCCGGGTCGATCGGTCCGCCGATCAGGGTCAGCGTCCGGGGCTGCGCCTCGGGCTCGTCCTCGGCCAGCATTGCCGTCGCGGCGAGCGCCAGCGGGGCTGGCTGACAGACGGCGATCACATGGATGTCCGATCCCAGCGCGCGCATGAATTCCGCCAGATAGAGCGTGTAATCCTCGACGTCGAACTTGCCTTCGCTGACCGGAATGTCGCGGGCATTGTGCCAGTCGGTGATGTAGACTTCGCAATTCACCAGCAGGCTCTTGACCGTCGAGCGCAGCAGCGTGGCATAGTGGCCCGACATCGGCGCCACCAGCAGAACGCGCCGTTTCATCGGCTTGCGGCCCGGCACGGCAAACTGGATCAGGTTGCCAAAAGGTTTTTCGACGATGGTGTCGATATTTACCAGGTGGTCCCGGCCATCGACGCAGGTGAAGGTGCGGATGCCCCAGTCGGGCTTCGTCACCATCCGGGCAAAGGTCCGCTCGGTCACTTCGCCCCAGGCCGACATCCACTGAAAGACGGGGTTTGGCGTCATGCTGAAGATCGGGTAGGATGCCATAGACAGGGCGGTCGCCCCCAACCATTGGTTCGTGTTACGGAGGGTTTCCATCATATCGTAAGTGGCCATATAGCGCATGAACGTCTCCTTGGGGCGCGGGGCCCGAATCTGGTGCCGCTCTGCCCCTCCCGACATAACGGCGTAATGCTGCATAGCAGAAAGATTAGGGAGAAACCATTTAAATGGCAACGCAAGACAATGCGATGGGCGAAAACCTTGAAAAGATGAGCGCAAATCTCGAGCGCGTCGAAGAGTTATCCCAGCGATTGATCAAGGCGCTGTCCAAAAAGAACCCGGCAAATCCGTCGTTGAACGGGCCGGATCAGGAATTGTTCGCCAAGGCGGCAATGTCCTATTGGACCGAGGCGCTGGAAAATCCCGGCAAGCTCTACGAACAGCAGGTGGAGTTCTGGGGCAAGTCGGTCCGTCACTACATGGAATCGCAGCAAATGCTGCTCAAGGGTGAGGCCGCCGAAGCCCCCGGCGAGGCCAAGGACCGCCTGAAGGACAAACGGTTTGCCAATCCCATGTGGGAAAGCAACCCGTATTTCAGCTACGTGCGCCATCAATACCAACTCAACGCCGAAGCGATCGCCGAGGCGGTCGCCGAGGTCGAGGATCTGGAGCCCAAGGAAAAACGGCGGCTGGAATATTTCTCGCAGCAGATCATCGACATGATGTCGCCGACCAACTTTCTGGGCACCAACCCCGACGCGCTGGAACGCGCGGTCGAGACCGAAGGCGAGTCTCTGGTCAAGGGGCTGGAAAATCTCGTCGCCGATCTTGAGGCGAACAATGGCGAAATGGTCGTGCGCCTCGCGGACGAGAACGCGTTCAAGGTGGGCGAGAACATCGCCACCACCCCGGGCGAGGTGGTCTTTCGCAACGACGTGATGGAGCTGATCCAGTACAGCCCCTCGACAGAGCAGGTGCACGAGATCCCGTTGGTGATCTTCCCGCCCTGGATCAACAAGTTCTACATTCTCGATCTCAAGGAACAGAACAGCCTGATCAAGTGGATCACCGATCAGGGCTACACGCTCTTTGTCGTGTCGTGGTTCAACCCGGATGTCAGCCATTCAGATATCGGGATGGCCGATTACATCGAACAGGGGTTCCTGACCGCGATCCGCGTCGCCAAGGAGATCACCGGGCAAAAGCAGGTCAATACCGTGGGCTATTGCATCGCGGGCACGACGTTGCACATGACGCTGGCCCTGATGGCCAAGCGCAAGGACACCAGCGTCAAGTCGGCGACATTCTTTACCGCGCTCACGGATTTCTCCGAACAGGGCGAATTCACGCCCTTCCTGCAAGATGATTTCATCGACGGGATCGAGGCCGAGGTGGAAGAGCAGGGCATCCTGCGCGCCTTCATCCTTGGGCGCACCATGTCGTTCCTGCGCTCCAACGACCTGATCTACCAGCCCGCGATCAAAAGCTATATGATGGGCGAACGGCCCCCGGCCTTCGATCTGCTCTACTGGAACGGTGACGGGTCGAACCTGCCAGGCGCGATGGCCATCGAATATCTGCGCGGCCTTTGCCAGCGCAACGAATTCGTCACCGATGGTGTCGAGATGCTGGGCGAGACGCTGCATATCCGTGACGTGAAGGTGCCGCTGATGTCGATCACCTGCCAGACCGATCATATTGCGCCGTGGAAGGATTGCTATCGCGGGTTCCAGCAGACCCGCGCAAAGGACCGCACCTTCATCCTGTCGGAATCCGGCCATATCGCGGGTATCGTCAACCCGCCCAGCAAGAAGAAGTATGGCCATTACACCAACGCCGATCTCAAGGACACGCCGGACGCATGGCTGGAGGGCGCAGAGCGCCACGACGGCAGCTGGTGGCCCCGCTGGGAGGCATGGCTGCGCAAGCGCTCCGGCAAGAAGGTCGCGGCCCGTCAGCCCGGTGATTCGGACCATCCACCGATTGCTCCGGCCCCCGGAACCTATGTCATGCGCCGATCCAACGAAGAGGTTTAAGCGGAATATCAGCTACTTGCAGTGAAAATGCTGCAGTGCAGAATAAACCTCTTGAAATGCCGCGCTGCAGCATGCATATTGTTTGCAGACGCAGAAAGCGGGATCGTCCCGCAAGCGACAAAAGGATTATTCAAATGGCTAAGCAACAAGACTTCACCACCGCAATGAAAGACATCATGGGTGCATTCCCGGTCGACACCAAATCGATGGAAGACGCGTTCAAGAGCCAAGCTGCTCTGAGCGAAAAACTGTCGGGTGTTGCTCTGGACGCAGCCGAGAAATCGGCTGAAATCTCCAGCAAGTGGACCAAAACCACTCTGGCGAAACTCTCGGACATGTCCAAAGTCAAGGCAGATCCGGCTGACTACGCCAAAGCAATGACCGATTTCGCATCGGCCAACGCCGAAGTTGCAGCCGAGAATATGGCAGCTTTCGCAGAAGTCGCGAAAAAAGTGCAGACCGAAACCGTCGAGTTGATGATGTCGGCTGGCCGTGACCTGCAGGCAGACGCTTCGAGCGCCGTCAAGAAAGCCACGGACGACATGACCGCCGCGGCGAAAAAAGCGACCGTGAAGTAAGAGAACATCGGATCGTAGTATCGCGCCTCCCCGCGATGCCTGCGAATGGATGAGGGCGAGCCGTTTCGGCTCGCCCTTTCTTTTTGCTGCACATGCGACTAGGCTTTTCTGCACTGCTGCATTTTCAAGGCGTTTCGCAAAACGTTCATGGCAGCTGAATGATGCCTTCGCGTCTCGGCATGATGCCGACGCAGGTTCATGCCAAAACGATTTAGGGAGGAATCCACCGTGGTCGACACTCAAAAGCCCCTTCTGATCAAGAGGTACGCCAGCCGTCGGCTCTATAATACCGAGACGTCCGATTACGTGACTCTCGAGGACATCAGCCAATTCATCCGCAGCGGTCGCGAGGTGCAGATCATCGACCTGAAATCGGGCGACGACCTGACCCGGCAATACCTGTTGCAGATCATCGCCGAACACGAAAGCCGCGGCGAAAGCGTGCTGCCGACCAATGTGCTGAATGATCTGGTGCGCAGCTACACGACCCAGGCCAGCAGCATCGTGCCCGAATTCCTCCAGGCCAGTTTCGAGATGCTCCGCGACGGGCAATCCAAGCTGCTCGAAAACATGACCAAGGCCACCCCCCTCGCGGCTATGCCCGGCATGGAAGCGATGCGCGCCCAGCAAGAGGCATTCATCAAGGCAATGACCGGCGGGCTTGGCCCACACGGCACCACCTCCCCCGAATCCACGGCTCCCGAGGCGGGCGGCAGCGCAGGCAAGGCCAAGTCCGGCGACGAAAACCTGGACGATATCAAGCAGCAATTGGCCGAATTGCAGCGTAAACTGTCCAATCTCGGCAACTGACAGGATCGCGCGCGGCAATGGTAGACAGTCCGGGCCGGATCACCCTCTGGGGTATCGAGGTTTTCATGGCCGCCGCCGACGAGCGGTCCATTTCCGCTGCGGCACGTCGTCTGGGGGCCAGCCCCTCCACCGTCAGCCAGCAACTGACCAATCTCGAAACCGCCGTCGGCGCGACGCTGCTGCAGCGCAACGCGCGGCCTGTGCGCCTGACCCGCGCGGGCGAGATCATGCACCGCCGCGCCCAGACCATCCTCAACGAGGCCGCTCAGGCCCGCGCCGAGCTGGCCATGTCCGACCTGGCGATGCTGACCCGCTTCCGCCTCGGCATGATCGAGGATTTCGAGGCCGACGTGACACCCCAATTGCTGACCCACATGGCGACAGAGCTCAAAAGCTGTCAGTTCCTGCTGGAAACCGGTGCCAGCCACACGCTTCATGATCTGCTCGATGCGCGCGCGCTCGATGTCATCGTGGCCGCCGAACTGGGTGGCGAGGCGGACTGGGTCGAGGTGCATCCGCTCCTGCGCGAGGGCTTCATCGTGGCCGCGCCCAAGGGCATGATCGACCCCGCCAAGGACGTGCTGCGCCAACTCAAACGCGAACCGCTGGTGCAATATACCCAACGCCACTACATGGGCCGTCTGGTGACTTCACATCTGGCGCGCCAGAATATCTCGGTGCTGCACCGGTTCGAGCTGGACAGCTATCACGCGATTCTCGCCATGGTCGGGCAGGGTAGCGGCTGGACCATCCTGACGCCGCTGGCGCTGATGCGCGCGCGCCGCTTTGCCGATCAGATCGACGTGATGCCGCTGCCGTTCGAACCGCTCAGCCGCACTATCAGCCTGACCGCGCGCAAGGGGCTTTTGCAGGACATGCCGGCTAAGGTCGCAGCGACGCTGAAACCGATCCTGCAAACCAGCATCGTCACCCCCGCGATTGCCCGGCATCCGTTCCTTGAAAGCCTGATCAAGGTGCTCTGAGCCGGATCCCGGCCCTTCTTTCTTGTGATAACTGGATCAGGCCCCGTACTCGATTTCGGTCCGGTCGTCCGGCGCTTCCAGTCGCGCGAAATACCGCGCCCGCAGCCGCAGCGCCACCGGGCCCGCCGCGCCATTGGAAAACCGCCGCTCGCCGATCTGCGCCACTGGGATAATGCCGCCACCCGAGGTTGACAGAAACACCTCATCCGCCTGCATCAGTTCCGAAATCGGCAGGGCGCGGGTCTCGACGGTCAGCCCTTCGGTGGCGCACAGCTCGATTGCGGCGCGCCGGGTGATCCCGTGCAGCACGCCGGCCTGCGGTGTCACCACGCGGTCCCCCTTCAGGGCAAAGACGTTGAACCCCGGCCCCTCGGTCACGTTGCCCGCGTGATCGGGCAGCAGCACCGTCTCGAACCCGGCTTCCTTGGCCTCGAACAGCCCTTGGGTGAAATCACCCCAGTGGTAATTCTTGACGAGCGGGTTGACGCTATCCGCCGGAATGCGCCGGACCTCGTCGGACAGCCAGACACGCGCACCGGCCTCCGCCACGTCAGGTTTGACCACATGCACATAAGGCACGCACCAAGCGTAGAAATGATTGGCACAGTCGCGCGGGTCGCGGCTGCCGGGGATGATCGGTGTGCCGCGCGCCGCAACCATCGCCACATAGGCGCGGCGCAGGCCCGAGCGCGCCACCATGTCACTCAGCGCGCGGGTGATCGCCGCGCGGTCCATGCCGATCTGCATGTGACACGCCGCGACCGACGCCTCGAACCGGTCGAGGTAATCGCCCAGCCGGAAAAAACCGCCCTCCCAGACCGGCACCACGTCATAGGTCACATCCGAATGGGTGACGGCCCAATCGGTGACGCCGATGCTTGCCTCCGCGATGGGCACGATCTCGCCACGTATCCACGCAGCCCCTTTGGTGAAATCCGGCATGTCACGGCCTCCTTGCGCGCAAATTGCGGCCCGGCGGCCCCGAAGGCAAGAGGCGCGGGGGGCTTCACCGGCGCTGCCCGGCTGCCTTACGTCCCGTATTGCGCCGCAGGCCCCATCACTTCTTCCGCCGCATCCAGCAGGGCAGAGGCGATCAGATCCAGCTCGGGCCGTTTCAGACGCGCGGGCAGGCGGGTATCGCAGGCCGACATCAGCATCTCGCGTGTCTGCGGCAACTCGGGCACGTCACCGGGGATGAACCGCCAGTTCCAGAAGGCGCGGGCATTGTCCGCCGACTGCCCGAACACCTGCACCTTCACCCCCCGCGCGGCGGCGGCGTCGGCAAAGGCGGAGGTGGCGGCGTCATCCATCCCCACAAGGTTGAACTGGATCGAATCCGGTGCACGCTCCTCGGGGGCCAGCGGCGGGGGCACATCCAACCACGGGCTCTCGTTCAGCCGCGCCGCCACATAGTCATGGTTGGCGCGCCCGTCGCGCACGCGCCGGGGGATTTCGGCCAGTTGCGGGCGGATGATCGCGGCGCCAAGGTTGCTCAGCCGCAGGTTATACAGCGGCAGCCGGTTCTGCCAACGCGCGAAGGCGGCTGCCAGTTCGGGGTCATCTCCGGCCATGTGCTTGGCCCAGTTATGCTCGTAAGCGCCCGACATGATAACGGCGCGCGCCACCAGGTCGGCGTCGTCGGTAATCATGATCCCGCCTTCACCGGCATTTACCAGCTTGTAGGACTGGAATGAAAAACAGCCCACACGCCCCAGCGTGCCGATGTTCTGCCCGTGCCAGCGCGTGCCCAGGGAATGCGCCGCGTCCTCGACCACCGGAATGCCACGGGCATCACAGAGCGCCAGGATCGCATCCATATCCGATGTGTGCCCGCGCATGTGGCTGATGATCACCGCGCGGATGTCGCCATCCAGCTTCGACTCGAAATCAGCCAGGTCGATCCGGTAATTCGCGCCCACTTCGCACAAGACTGGCAGACAGTCGGCATGCAGCACCGACGAAGGCACCGCGGCAAAGGTAAAGGCCGGGATCAGCACCCGCGCATCCCGCGGCAGATCCAGCGCCTTGAGCGACAGGAACAGCGCCGCCGAGCAGCTTGAGACCGCGAGCGCATATTTGCTGCCCATCAGGGCGGCAAATTCGCGTTCCAGCAGGGCCACCGGCGCATCCTGCGGCGCGGTGTAGCGAAACAGATCACCGCTCAGCAGCATCGCGTCGATGGCGGCACGCGCCGCCTCGGGGATCGGTTCGGCATCATAGGTGTTGGGGGGCAGGGGGGCTTGATCGGACATAGTTTCTGATTTCCCGAAAGTAAATTTCGGCTTTTATTAAACCAACCCGACGCCGAACCAAAGCGGAAAGTGCAGCGCAATGGGTGAGACCTAGAGTTCCGCTGGCCGCCGGGCGGTGACAGGCAAGGTCGGCAGTGCGGGACTTAGTTGCCCCCGCCGCGCGCCGAACCGAGTGTCAGCTTTGCCGTTCGCGCGCGTTGCACATCAACTCTGGTTCCGTCTCTCGCTCTCAAACCGTTCTCGCCACTCGCGGCTCAATGCATCGGCAAGCTTTGCTGTTGGCGTCTCAACAGCTTGGGCTTTGGTTGGATCAAGGCACATCTTGGAAAGCAGCTGCGCCAAAACCCGTTTAGGATCTTTCGATAGGGCGTCATAATTGATGCGTAGGGGCTTTATCGCTTCCCGTTCGAACCATCGCTCCCAAGCTTCATCTTGTGCTGCGAGTGAGGCCATGTGGTGCCTGATGGCGGTGGCGTCGTATCGCGCTTCCTGCGGAGGAGCGAGGCGCTCCAGCTCTGTGCCATCCGCGTTGCGATGCCAGAGGCCCGTCTGTTCGGCACGCACACGCGAGATTGCCTGATCCAACCGGTCGGGGCGTGAAAGATGGACGTAAAGAGTTGAGCCAAACGCTTTCTCAATTCTTTCCACGTCGCCCATGCTGCCTGGAAAGAGCAGTCCTAGCTGCTGCATGAAGTGGTCGAAGCTACCACGCTGCATTCGTAAACCGAAAATATCTGTGTCGCCTTTGCCCCGCGCCACGGCGCACGTGAAAACAGCGCGAAGGCATTCTTCTCTCGACGCGTAATCCGTCTGCTTTAGGCCGTAGTCATCCAGCCAATCGTCGAGCGATGATGAATGAAAATGCGAGTCCGGGTTTCCCGCAAGGCTTGTCGCGGCAAGCAAACCGCACAGCAGCGTGCTTCCGCTGCGTGGGGCGGTGCAGATCATGTAAGATCGAAAGGGTTTACTTGTCATGACGCGATGGATCGTACAGTTTTGCCGCTTCATAGCAGCCTTTCAAGAGCTGTGCAGCATTTGTAATTATGGGTTCGGAACTGACCTTCGCAGCAAGGCGCTCTGAGGGCTGCACCGAGGACAGTCAGACCTTGGTCTCAGTTAGGCCAAAGACTGATTTTAGGAAACCTACCGGTCAAAAAAGGCATTTTCGCCATGGCATAAACGTCAGACGAGCCCGCAACATAAGCGTTCTCCGCACAAGTGTCTGAGCGCAATATGTTTATTTTCAAGGTTTGTTGCGATATTTCCGTCTGTCTTGGATCTATTGGTTGTTCCATGAACTGCCGGGAGGGCGTTCATCAGCCGAAACCAGAAGTCTCCGTGAGGGTTATTCGTTGAATGCCTGAAGAACGCAATCGCGGGCCAAAGAAGGCTGATCCGGGCACAAGGCAGTGACAGCATGTACAAAAAGGTGATCCAATTGGGGAATGTTGGCTAAAAGCAATTGCCAGATGGCCATCGGGTGACATAGCCTTTCGTATAGCTCCCTTGTTTTAGGGTTTCGTTTAGAGACATTTTTTTTGGTTTTTTTATTTTGAGGTTCTCATGCCCCGACTTTCTATGCCCCTCCTTATCGCCGCGACCCTTACACTGAGCCCGGCGTTGGCCAGTGCCGCCACCTATTATGGTGAAACCAGCCGCGGGATCGGGACTGAATACATCCAGCCCGATGGCGATTTCAGCTTCAACAGCTCGGCGCCTCCCATTACCCTGCCCAACGGCATCCTCACGTACAACGACTTCGTCGGTTCCATCCCTGCCGGCTTGGTGGTCTTTGGCGGCGCGATGAGGGTGAATTGCACAATCGATGGATGCCCCGGCGACAGCAGCGACAGCTTGTTCTTCGAACTGGCCACCGGCTTTGAGATCACCAGTGCTTACGTTTCGATGTCTTTTGACGTGGTCGACCAGTCTGATCCATTCGATTTCTATGGGATCGGTATGGAAGAAATCACGAGCAGCCCCCCGTCGATTGACGTGGAGTTCAATAAGGACGTTACGCGAGACGGATCGGGTATCAGCGAGCAGATCGTCGGTGGAACCTCCGGGATTGCCAGCCTCGGCGCGGGTATCTTTAGGCTGAGCCCATACTTCAACGCCCCGGACAGTGGCCAGAATGGCGCGCAAGCGCAGTGGAGTGCAAGTTTCACGGTTGTTGACAACAACCCGCCAGTGTCCCCGGTCCCCCTACCTGCATCTGTTCTGTTGCTCGGGGCTGCGGTCGCGGGGTTAGGTGCGATGCGACGCCGCAAACCAAGCTGACATACATCCAATCACGTCAGTCTTGAAACGCCAACCGTATTAAGGCGGCGCTTTCACTCGACACCGCTCCACAACCGCGAACATCGCCGAATAGCCCCCCGAGCGGGCCATTCGGCCGCACCGCCCACCTCTCTCGCCAAACCTTCTGTCCGGCTCAGAACGTGGGCGGTGTGCAGGCGCTGACCACTTCGCAGCGTTCCGGGCCCACCTGCCGGAACCGATGTGGTGTGCGGCTGTCAAAGTAATAGGCATCGCCGGGGCCCAGCACCTTGCGCTGGTCGCCCACCGTCACCTCCAGCCGCCCCGCCACCACGATGCCGCCTTCTTCGGCCTCGTGCCCGATCATGCCGCGCCCGGTATCCGCGCCGACCTCGTAGGTTTCCTTGAGAATCATCATCGCCCGGCCAAACAGCGTCGTGCCCACCTGTTTCAGCGACACGCCGTTCTTGCCGATCTCGGTCAGTTCTTCGGCGGCGTAAAATACCTTGCGCTCGGCTTCGGGCTCAAAGGCGAAAAACTCCGACAGGCCGATCGGCACGCCTTCCAGGATGCGTTTCAGCGCGGCGACCGAGGGGTTCACCTTGCCTGCCTCGATCAGTGAAATGGTCGAATTGGGCACGCCGGATCGCTTGGCCAGCGCCCGCTGCGACAGGCCCGCCCGATCGCGCAGCGCGCGCAGGCGCAGGCCAAGTTCCAGGTCGGCGGCAGGGGTGTTGCTCATGTTCAATACCTTCAACACTTGATGCGTTGCCTCCATGTAATTCATGGGCTTGTGGCAGGCAAGAAATCCTCTTTAGTGTCTGTGCTAAACACCCTATTGTCCGCAGATCAATTTCTGGGCGACCAAATCGCCCCTGCATCTGAAAGGAAGTGTTATGTTGAACGCCGACATCGCAAAACGCCGCGAGGCTGCTGTCAGCCAGGGCGTGGGCATGATGACCCAGATCTATGTGGATCGCGCCCTCAATTCCGAAGTGTGGGACGTCGAGGGCAATCGCTATATCGACTTCGCCGCCGGCATCGCCGTGGTCAACACCGGCCACTGCCACCCCAAGGTCATGGCCGCCGTCTCCGAGCAGGCCGCGCGCTTTACCCACACCTGCCACCAGGTGCTGCCGTATGAGAATTACATCCGCCTCGCCGAGCGTCTGAACGAAAAGGTGCCGGGCAATTTCGAGAAGAAGACCGTCTTCGTGACCACCGGTGCCGAAGCGGTCGAGAACGCGATCAAGGTCGCGCGCATCGCCACCCAGCGCCCGGCGATCATCGCCTTCGGCGGCGCGTTCCACGGCCGGACCTTCATGGGCATGTCCCTGACCGGCAAGGTTGTGCCCTACAAGAAGGGCTTTGGCGCGATGATGCCCGATGTCTACCATGTGCCGTTCCCGATCGAACTTCACGGCACCGGCGTGGACGAGGCGCTCGGCGCGTTGAACAAGCTCTTCAAGGCCGATCTCGACCCGTCCCGCGTCGCCGCGATCATCATCGAGCCGGTGCAGGGCGAGGGCGGTTTCTACCCCGCACCCGCCGAACTGATGCGCGGCCTGCGCAAGCTCTGCGATGAGCATGGCATCGTCATGATCGCCGACGAAGTGCAGACCGGCTTTGCCCGGACCGGGCACCTCTTTGCGATGGAAGGCTACGATGTGGCCGCCGACATCACCACGATGGCCAAGGGCCTTGCCGGCGGTCTGCCGCTGGCGGCGCTGACCGGGCGTGCCGACCTGATGGATGCGGCCCACCCCGGCGGTCTGGGTGGCACCTATGGCGGCAACCCTCTGGGCATCGCGGCGGCCAATGCCGTGCTCGACGTGATCGAGGAAGAAGACCTCTGCGCACGCGCCAACGAGCTTGGCTCGCGGCTCAAGCAGCGGCTTGAATCGATCCGCGCCACCACGCCCGAGCTCATCGATGTGCGCGGTCCCGGCTTCATGGTCGCGGCCGAGTTCAACACCGCTGACGGCAAATCGCCGAACCCGGAAATGGTGAACGCGATCCGCGCCGAGGCGCAAAAGCGCGGCCTGATCCTGCTCAGCTGCGGCGTCTACGGCAACGTCATCCGTTTCCTCGCGCCGATCACGGTGACCGACGAGGTATTCGCCGAGGGTCTCGATATCCTCGAAGCGTCGATCGAAGCCGTGCGCAAGAAATCCCAGGCCGCCTGAGGCGACGCTTGGTAATATGAATGAGGCCCGCGTGGAGTGATCCGCGCGGGCCTTTTTCGTTTGGAGTGCAATTTGGGGTGCTAGACGCGCGATCGCCAGCCCTGCGGGCGGTCTGGCGATCGCACGGCGCCTTCGGCTTGATTCCGCGCGAGCCGAGATACGGAGGTGCCGTTCTTACCCGTCCAGTTCACTCACCCGGTAGGCCGCTTTCGCCAGCCACTCGGGGTTGACCTCCAGCCCCCAGCCGGGCGCATCCGTGACTGTCGCTTTCCCGTCGACGATCTCGTAAGGGTCATTGACGAAAAGCTTGTCCTGCCACGGGTAGTAATCCAGCCCCTCGATGGAGAACTCCAGATATTTGCCCGCGTTCGGGATCGCCCGCAGCAGATGCATGGTGAACAGCGTCACCATCGAAAGGTTCGCTGCATGCGGGGTGATCGGCATCCCGGCCGCTTCGGCCATCTTGCAGACCTGCAATGTCCGGCTGATCCCGCCCAGATAACAGATATCGGGCTGCAACACGTCCACGATGCGTCCGTCGATCATGCCGCGCCAGTTGGCCATCATGCAGTCCTGCTCACCGCCCGTCACGTCGATCTCCAACGTGTCGGTGACTTCCTTGGTCTGGGCGAATTCCCAATAGGGGCAGGGCTCTTCGTAATGCGAGATGCCGTTCTGCTCCAGCATCCGGCCCACTTCGATCGCCTTGGCTGGCGAATAGCACGAATTGGCATCCACCAGCAGCGCCACATCATCGCCCAGGGCGCGGCGCATGGTCGGCACGATCTCCTCGGTGCGGCCTTCCCATTCGTCGCGGTCATGGCCCACTTCGGCACCAATGCGGAACTTGAATGCATCGAATCCTTTTTCATCGCGCAGGCGCAGCATCCGCTCCGCTTCGTCCTGCGGGGTGATGTCACGCTTCATCGACGAGGCGTAGGCGCGCACGGTGCCCGGCGTGCCGCCAATGAGCGCGCAGACCGGCTTGCCCTCGCGCCGCCCGCGCATGTCCCACAGCGCAGTGTCGAGGCCGCCCATCGCCCGGCGCAGGTAGGCACCGGGGAACTTGTGCTCGCGGTCGCGGACCGTTTCCAGGATGGCGTCGATATCGCCCGCGTCCCGGCCCAAGGCATAGGGGGCAACCTGCCGGTGCACCACATGCGCGGTGATGTCTGCGTAATAGGGCGCGACCTGCCCCCAGCCCTGCGCGCCATCCTCGGCGGTGACTCGGGTGAAGCAGATGAATTCGTCAGAGAAGGTTTCGATAGAGGTGATTTTCATGGGATTTCCGGCGCGAATAAGAGGCTGACGGTGAATCGGACCGGTGCAATACCGACGCGATACCGACGTGATACTGACATTGACCATAGGCAGAATTGGACCCTAGAATAGGTCCACTATGGCCAATTTGTCAGGCCAATTTTTTCGACGGAGGCAACCAGACCCGCGATGAAGCAACAGGCCGGGGCGCTCTTGTCGTCGATTCTCATCGACCGCAGCGCCACCAGAAAAGTCAGCGTGCAGCTCTATCTCGCGCTGCGCGACATCATCCTGTCAGGTGGGCTGGGGGCGGGGGACCGGCTGCCAGCCAGCCGCATTCTGGCCCGCGAAATAGGCGTGTCGCGCACCACGGTGATCGACGCGGTCGAACGGTTGGTGGCCGAGGGAATGCTGGTCTCGCGCGTGGGCTCCGGCACCTTTGTCAGCGACATTCTGGAACATCAGCGCCCGGCGCCGCCGGTGGTGAAATCGCCCGGCGTGCCAGCCGCCGCACCGCGTCTTTCGCACACCATCGACCACGCGTTCGAGGCTTATGCGCCGCGCGAATGGCTGCCGCACAGCGCCGGGGCATTCGTGACGGCACTGCCCGCGCTCGATGCCTTCCCCATCGCGCATTGGGCGCGAATCTCGGCGCGGCATCTGCGCGACGACCGGGCGACAGTGATGGGCTACGGACCGCCTGCGGGCCATCCCGGCCTGCGCCGGGCGATTGCCAGCCACCTCAACGCCACCCGCGGAATCAAATGTGACCCGGACCAGATTTTTGTCACGGGCGGCGCGCAACAGGCCTTTTCCCTGATCGGTCGGGTGCTGCTCAATCCCGGCGACAGGGTCTGGTATGAAAACCCGGGCGCGACCGGCGCCCGTAACGCGTTGATCGCGGCAGGGGCCGAGCTTGTGCCTGTAAACATTGACGAAGATGGACTTGTCGTCGAAGAGGGGCGCGCCAAGGCACCGCATTTCCGGCTGGCTTTCGTGACCCCGTCACACCAGCAACCACTGGGGCACGTCATGTCGCTGGCGCGGCGACTGGAGCTACTGGAGGCGGCGAATGCCGCGCAGGCCCTGATCATCGAAGACGACTATGACGGCGAGTTTTACTACGGCGACCGCCCGATGCCCCCGCTCAAGAGCATCGATACCCAGGACCGCGTCCTTTATGTCGGCACCTTCTCCAAGACCATGTTCCCCTCGCTGCGGCTGGGATTCGTGCTGGTCCCGCGCAACCTCGTTGCGGCGTTCGATCGCCTCTTTGCCAGTTGGATCAGCACGCCACCCACAGCGACCCAGGCCAGTGTTGCCGATTTCATGGACGAGGGGCAGTTCGCCACCCATATCCGAATCATGCGGCGTCTCTACAGGGCGCGCTACCAGACGCTCATCGAAGAGACGGCGTTGCTGCCGGATACGGTAAAGGTGCAGCCGACGACCAGCGGCTTTCACACCACCGCCCTGCTGGACGCCAGCGTGGACGTGGATGCGCTCATCGATGAGGCGCGCAGCGCGGGTGTGACGGTCGTGCCGATTAGTCGTTACGCGCTGTCGCCTCTCGGTTACAATGGGCTGGTACTGGGCTTTGGCAGCACTTGCCCGGACGACATACGGACAGGTATGAAGGTGCTGCGCGAACTGTCCGCATTGCGGGATTGAATTGGTCTGCGTAATTTTCCACAATGGATATGAGTGGCAGACCAATCAACGCCTAAGCTTTGGCGGTAATTTGACCAAAAGAACGGCGTGTTAACGACGTGTAAAAGGGAGAATGGAATGATCAAAACATTGAAAACCACGGGGCTGATCGCCGCGTTGATGCTGGGGACGGCTTCGGTCGGCTCGGCCGAAACGCTGCGGCTTCTGACATGGGGTTCTTACGCCCCCGAGGAATTGATCCAAAAATTCGAAGAGAGGTATCCCGACATCGAGGTTGAGGTAACCTTTTCCAACAACGAGGAAATGATTGCCAAGCTGCGCGCCACCGGCGGTGCCGGTTTCGACCTCGCGCAACCAAGCCATGACCGCATCTATTCCGCCCAGATGGAATATGACATCTACAAGCCGATGGATCTGAGCAAGATCAACACCGAAGCGATGAGCGAATCACTGCTCAACGGGGTGAAGGCCAACACCACCATCGACGGCGAAGTCTATGCCGTGCCGCACCAGTGGGGCACGTCCGGTTTGATGAAGAACAAGGCGCTGGCGCCTGACGTCAACGGCTGGGATGACCTGTGCGATCCCGCGTATCAGGGCAAGACCTCGATGCGGCTCAAGCGGACAATCCTGCTGGGCACGGCCTTTGCCATGGGCAAGGATCCGTTTGCAGCCTATTCCGACCTGGACGAATATCAGAAGATCCTCGACGAGGTCGCGGAAAAGCTGATCGAGTGCAAGTCGAACATCAAGGCGTACTGGAAGGGCGGCGATGACCTCTCTGCCATGATGCTGTCAGGCGAAATCGTCGCATCCGAGACATGGGACAGCACCGCGTACAAACTGTTCGCGCAAAACCCAGATATCGTGTTCGTGCCGCCAGAAACCGGTGCATTGGCGTGGATCGACACCTTTGCATTGCCGCGCAAGGGCAAGGCCGACGATGCCGCCTACAAGTGGATCAACTTCGTGCTGGAGCCTGAAAACGTCACGATCATGTCCAACAGCACCGGCGCAATCGCATCGGTAAAAGGTGCCAAGGACCTGCTGCCCGAGGACAAGAAGGCTGCCGTGAACGCCGCATTCACCGACGCGGATATCGACAACCTGAAGTTCTTCGCCAACATCCCGCCGGGTGTTGAGGACATGGAAGGCAAGACGCTGGAAAAAATCAAAGCCGCCACTGGCAGCGAATGATCTGATCCGATCCTTTGGGGCGGCGGGCCACGTGCACGCCGCCCCGACTTTTTCAATAACCCAAGATGGACTCCCCCATGAACGACCAAGCTGCCTACGATCTGGAATGCACCAATATCACCAAGGATTTCGGATCGGTTCGCGCGGTCGAGGACGTGTCGTTCGTCATCCCGTCCGGATCGTTCTTTTCGATCCTCGGGCCATCGGGCTGCGGCAAGACCACGCTGATGCGCATGATCGCCGGGTTCGAGAAACCCACCAGCGGTGACATTCGGATCAAGGGCCGTTCGGTTCTGGATGTGCCGCCGAACAAGCGCAACGTGAAGATGGTGTTTCAGCACCTGGCGCTCTTCCCGATGATGAATGTCTACGACAATATCGCCTACGGTCTGCGCTGTGCGGGCACCCCCAAATCCGAGATTGAGCCCAAAGTGCGTAACGTGCTGGAGCGGATCGCGCTGCCCGATGTGGCCACGCGCGAGATTCACCAGCTTTCGGGCGGCCAGAAACAGCGGATCGCGATCGCGCGTTGCATGGTTCTTGACCCCGATGTGCTGTTGCTTGACGAACCGTTGGGCGCGCTGGACCTGAAGCTGCGCGAAGCGATGAAGATCGAGCTGAAGCTGCTGCAGCACCAGTTCAATACCACGTTCGTCTACATCACCCATGACCAGTCAGAGGCATTGGTGATGTCCGATCACGTGGCAATCATGAACAATGGCCGGTTCGAGCAGATCGGGCGGCCAGAGGCGCTTTATCACAATCCGACCACCAGCTTCGTCGCCGGTTTCGTGGGCGACTCGAACCGCTGGAAGGGCAAGGTAGCCGAGGTCAAATCCGACAGCGCCCGCGTCGAAACCGATGCTGGCCTGACGATGATCTGCAAACGCCGCGAGGGCGAGGCGCTGAGCGCTGGCCAGGCGGTCGAGATCTTCGTGCGCCCCGAATTCATTTCCGCCAAAAAGGACGGTGCCGCAGATAATGCGGACAACACTCTGACAGGCACAGTCGATTCCGTCCTCTTCAACGGGGCCAACAGCCGGGTGCTGGTGCGCGGCCCCAGCGCCGAGCTGATCGAGGCCGATGTGGTCGTGACCGGTGGGCCCGAGGATCTGCGCGCCCGCGATGCGGTGCGCCTCAGTTGGTCGGCGCAGCAGACAATGTGTTTCGCGGTGTGAGGTAGGATATGCAAAGCGATATCAAACGTCTCTCGCTGATCCTGCTTTTTGCGCCTTTCGCGCTCTGGCTGCTCTTGCTGATCATCCTGCCGCATATCGGCATCGTCGCGTTGTCATTGCGCGAGAAGGTCGCGCCGCGTGTCTACGAATTCGGCTTTGGCAACTACATCGATTTCATTCAGGAGCCGATCTACTGGAACACGCTGCTGCGCACCGGGTCGATGTCGATCCTGGTCACTATTCTGGCGCTGCTGATTGGCTTTCCCATCGCCTATTACATTGCCAAGATTGCGGGCAAACGCTCGCGCGGTGCGCTTTTTCTGCTCTGCCTCATTCCGCTTTGGGTCAGCGACCTGATCCGCGCCTTCGGCTGGATCCTGCTGCTGCGCGAAACCGGCGTCGTGTCGAGTTTCCTGCAAGATATCGGGCTGATCAGCCAGCCCATCGAGTTTCTCTATAACGATATCACCGTGATCATTGGCTTGGTCTATACAGTGATCCTGTTCATGATCGTGCCGCTGGTGTCGACGCTGGACGGGATGGGCGACGACATGATCGAGGCAGGCTACAATCTGGGGGGCAGCGGCTTTACCGTGCTGCGCAAGATCATCCTGCCCTACGCCATGCCGGGGATCGTCTCGGGCTGCATCGTCGTTTTCATGATGACGGCAGGCAGTTACCTGACACCGATCCTGCTGGGCGGGAAAAACTCCAGCTGGTTCACCGAGCAGATCTATGACCAGTTCATCACCCGGTTCAACTGGGAGAGCGGCGCGGCTTTTGGCTTCCTGCTCTTGGCATTCACGTCGCTGGTGGTGTGGCTGGGTCTGAAACTGACCGGTCAGACGCTGGCCAACACAGTCGCGAAAAGCTGAGGGGAGGGCAGAGAAATGGCAGTTGCAACCCAGAACAAAGCGCTCCTCATCGGCTACCGCGCCTATGTGATCGCGTTCTTCATCTTTCTCGCGGCACCTCTGGTGGCGGCGGGGACCTTTGCGTTCAACGATTCCCTGTTCCCTGCCTTGCCGTGGCAGGGTTTCACGCTGGACTGGTTCTTCAACGACACCGAGCCAAAGCTGGGCATGTTCCATGACCGCCGGTTGCTGCGCGGGCTGTACTATTCCGCAGTGATCGGCGCGATGGTGTCGTTCCTGTCGGTCTTTGTCGGCACGACCAACGCGTTCCTCTTCGTGCGTGGAAACTTTCCGGGCAAGAATTTCTTCTACATCCTGATGATCCTGCCGCTGGTCATTCCGGGGGTCATCCTCGGGATTTCCATTCTGGTCATGGCCAGCAACATCGCCAACGGGGTGGAGGACAAACTCAACATCGAGCTGGAATTCCTGCGGCCCGGTATCCTGCTGGTGGTGCTGGGGCAGTTTTCGTTCATCACCACGATCACGTCGCTGGTGATCACGGCGCGGCTGAAGAAATTCGACTACACGATGGAAGAGGCGGCGCTGAACCTCGGGGCCACGCGCGCGCAAGTTTTGCGCACCGTCACGCTTCCCTTCCTGCGGCCGGCAATGATCGCGGCGGGCATCGTGGCCTTCCTTGTGAGCTTCGAGAACTTCAACACCACGCTCTTTCTGGTCGGGTCGGAATCGCCGCTGACCATCACGATGTATGACCGCATGGCCAAGGTCGGCTCTACCCCGGTACTGAACGCTGTTTCGTTCTTCCTGATTGTCGGGTCTGGCCTTCTGGCGCTGATCAGCGTCGTGATTCAGCGCGACAAATCCGGCGGCTGAGGCGGGCGCAGCATGGCAGAGTATGATTTCGTCATCGTCGGCGCAGGGTCGGCGGGCTGTGTGCTGGCCAACCGGCTGAGCGCGGACGGCAAGCACCGCGTGCTGTTGCTGGAGGCGGGCGGCTCTGATGCCAGCTTGTGGATCTGGATGCCGATTGGCTACGGCAAGACCTTCTATCGCAAGTCGGTCAACTGGATGTACCAGAGCCAGCCCGATGCCGGGCTGAACGGGCGCGTGTCCTATTGGCCGCGCGGCAAGGTGATGGGCGGTTCCAGTTCGATCAACGCGATGGTCTATGTGCGGGGCCAGCCAGAGGATTTCGAGGACTGGAAGGCGATGGGCAATCCCGGCTGGGGCTGGGATGACGTGCTGCCCTATTTCCGCAAATCCGAGACCAACGACCGGGGCGCGGATACGTGGCGCGGCGGCGACGGACCGTTGCATGTGGCCACGATGGACCGCTATCTGCACCCGCTCTGTCAGGAGTTCATCCGCGCGGGCGAGCAGATACAGGTGCCGCACAACCCCGACTTCAACGGCGCGCGGCAGGAAGGCATCGGCACCTACCAGAACACCGCCAAGGATGGGATGCGGATGAGCACCGCGCGGGCCTATATCCGGCCAGCACGCGGGCGGGCCAACCTGCGGATAGAACGGCGGGCGATGGCAACGCGGCTCATCTTCGAGGGCACCCGCGCCATAGGCGTCGAGTACCGCCAGAACGGTAAGACCCGCCGCGCGATGGCCGCCCGCGAGGTGATCGTGTCGGCAGGGGCGGTAAACTCGCCACAACTGTTGCAGCTGTCAGGGGTGGGGCCGGGGGCGCTCTTGCGCGAGCACGGGTTGGATGTGGTGCAGGACACGCCCGGCGTCGGCCAGCACCTGCAGGACCATCTGGGCATGGATTTCCTTTATCGCAGCAAGCGACCCACACTGAACAACCAGTTGCACAGCTGGCATGGCAAGCTCTGCCAGGGGCTACGCTATGTGTTGACGCGCGGCGGGCCGCTGTCGCTGGGGGTCAATCAGGGAGGCGGGTTCGTGCGCACCCGCCCCGGCCTGACCCGGCCCAACATGCAGCTTTTCTTCTCTCCGGTCAGCTACACCAAGGCACCACCGGGCAAACGGCCGTTGATGAACCCCGATCCCTTTCCTGGCTTCCTGATTGGCACGCAACCGACCCGGCCCACGAGCCGCGGACATATCGAGATCGCGTCCCCCGATCCGTTCAAGCCGCCTGCGATCCACCCCAACTACCTCAGCACCGAGTTCGACATGCAGGAACAGGTCGAGGGGCTGCGCTTTATCCGCAAGCTGGCCGCGGCCCCCGCGTTGGCCGATATCATCGAGGCCGAGATCGCACCGGGGCCTGAGGTCGAGAGCGACGAGGCGCTTGCCGCCGATGTGCGCGCGCGGGCGGGCACCGTCTTTCACCCTGTCAGCACCTGCCGGATGGGGCCGGACCCGCGCGTGGATGTTGTCGATGCCCGCCTGCGGGTTTACGGATTGCAGGGGCTGCGGGTGGTGGATGCATCGGTCTTTCCGACGCTCACCTCCGGCAACACCAACGCGCCCGCGATCATGGTGGGCGAAAAGGGGGCGGACATGATCCTTGAAGATGCACGAAACCATGCAGAGGCGCGCCATGTTCACGGATGATTTCAAGGACCAGCCCTATTGGTGGGAGGCCGCCCCGCCCGAGGATGCGCGGGACGCGGAATTGCCCAGATCCGTCGATGTTTTGGTCATCGGGTCGGGCTACACCGGGCTGCATGCGGCGCTGCGCACCGCGCGGGCCGGGCGCAGCACATTGGTGCTGGAGGCCGAAGCGCTGGGATATGGCGCCAGCAGCCGCAATGGCGGGCAGGTCTCGACCTCGATCAAGCCGGACTTTGCAGCGCTGAAGCGGAAATACGGTGAACAACTGGCGCGCGGGATCATCCGCGATGCGCAAGGCTCGCTCGACTATCTGCAATCCTTCATCACCGAGGAAGGCATCGATTGCCATCTGCACGTGCCGGGCCGGTTCCACGGCGCCCACACCGCCAGGCAATATGACAAACTGGCCTCTTACGTGGCCACCCTCGGCGACGGGATAGATACCGAAGCCTTCTTGGTGCCGCGCGCCGAGCAGCAGGCAGAACTGGGCACCGACGCCTATCACGGCGGTATCGTCTTTCCCAAACACGCCAGCGTGCATCCCGCGCTCTACCACAAGGGCCTTCGCGATGTAGTGCGTGCCGCCGGTGCGCAGATGATCTCGCACTGCCGGGTGACCGGGATCGACCGGCAGGCTCCCGGATTTCGGGTGAGCACCGCGCGTGGCGTGGTCATGGCGCGCCGGGTGATCGTCGCCACCAACGGCTACTCCAGCGGGTTGACCCCGTGGCACCAGCGCCGGGTCATTCCCATCGGGTCCTACATCATCGCGACCGAGGAATTGCCAAAAGAGGTGATGGACCGGCTGGTCCCCACGAACCGCGTGCTGTCGGACACCCGCAAGCTGGTGGTCTATTACCGCCCTTCACCCGACCGCAAGCGCATCCTGTTCGGGGGGCGTGTCTCGCTGAAAGAGATGAACCCGGTGGTCACCGGCCCGCGTCTGAAGGCCATGATGGTTGCGCTGTTCCCCGAACTGGAGGCCGTGAAAATCAGCCACTCGTGGTCGGGCTATGTCGGTTACACCTTCGACACGCTGATGCATTGCGGGCAGGATGATGGCCTGTTCTACGCGATGGGCTATTGCGGGTCGGGCGTGGGCATGGCCAGCTATTTGGGCATGAAGATCGGCCTGCAGGCGGCGGATGATCCGGCAGGCGAAACGGCCTTCGGGAAGATCCCGTTTCCGACGCGGCCCTTCTATACCGGCAATCCGTGGTTCCTGGCCCCATCCGTGATGGTCTACCGGTTGCGGGACCGTTTCGATATCTAAAGCGTTTTGCATTTGCTCCAAGGCACGGATCATATGCGAAGCGCCCGCACCATTGAGAGCGCACGGGCCTATGCCAAGCCCCTTACCGGAAGTGTTGCCACAGACGAGCGAACGGCGCTGTGCGTCCAGCCCCTCGAATGCCCGCCAGGCGGACAAAACTGCGCTCTGAAATGTTCTGTCAATTCTCCCCCGTAAGTATTAACCCCGAGCGCATCATGGCGCGACAAGGTATATTCCACAGAAGGCTGCACCAGAATGATCCCTTTTGACATTGCCCTGCTTTTCATCGGCGCAGCATTCGCGTTGGCAATGGTTCCCGGTCCCGACAACATCTTTGTCCTGACGCAATCTGCACTACATGGCAGGGTCGCGGGCCTGATTGTAACGTTGGGACTGGCGTCAGGTCTGCTGTTCCATACCACTGCTGTCGCATTGGGCGTGGCGGTCATTTTTCAGACATCTCAATACGCGTTCTCAGTCCTCAAATATGTCGGCGCAGCCTACCTCCTCTATCTGGCATGGAAGTCCTTCCGCGCATCATCCAGCCAGTTTTCCAGCGAGACAACACCATCCGAAACCGCTCCAAGGCTCTACCTTCGGGGGCTGATCATGAACATTAGCAATCCGAAGATCACGATCTTCTTCCTTGCATTTCTTCCGCAGTTTGTAGACGCGAAGAACGGGCCAATCGTTGGCCAGTTTTATCAACTGGGCGCATTGATGGTGCTGGCAACACTTTGTGTTTTCGGCTTTGTGGCTGTCGCTGCGGGGTCACTTGGGGCCTGGCTGAAAAGTTCGCCAAAGGCCCAGATCTGGATCAATCGAGTGTCGGGTCTCGTTTTCGTTTCGTTGGCCGCAAAATTGGCTTTGACTCAAAAATAACTGTTTCTGGCGGCTTTGCTCGATCCGAAAGAACGTTGCAGCCGTCTCCTGGGGCTCGGAGCATGCGTAATTGGGCTACCCTCTGTTCTGAGGTCGAGCTCCCGATAAGATCACAGGATGACTGTGAACAAGGGAGAAAGAAGATGGAATATTTTGCCGGAATTGACGTATCGCTTCGATCCTCTGCGCTTTGCATTGTTGATGGCAAGGGAAAGGTGCTTCTTGAAAGAGAGCTGCCATGCGAGATCAGCGATATCACTGAGTGCCTTAAAACGTTTCCCTATCCGATTGAACGGGTCGGCTTTGAAGCGGGCACTCTGAGCCAACATCTGTTCTTTGGATTGACGGCAGAAGGTTTTGACGTCGTGTGTATGGAAGCACGTCAGGTCAACGCGGCGCTGTCGGCAATGCGTAACAAGACAGACAAGAATGATGCGCGTGGCATCGCTCAAGTTCTACGCACTGGTTGGTTCAGCCCAGTTCATATGAAAAGCCGGGAGGCGCATGGCGTCCGCGCTTTACTGAGTACACGCAAGGCACTGCTCAAGAAGACGATGGACCTCGCCAACGAAGTACGTGGGTTATTGAAGATCTTCGGCATTCGCCTGCCCATGACCGTAAAGCACGGCAGTTTTGACGGTGTTGTTCGACCGTTGATCGAGATGGATGAAGTTCTGGCCCATGCTTTGGTGCCGCTCTTGGACGCGCGCGTGGTTTTGTATCAGCACTTTTGGGAACTGGATCGCAGGGTCAAACGCGCTGCCAGCCAAGACGAGGTCTGTATGCGCATGATGACAGTTCCGGGCGTCGGCCCAATCGCTTCACTTACATTCAAAGCCGCTGTCGACGATCCGACGCGTTTCAAACGATCACGGACTGTTGGCGCGCACTTTGGCCTGACGCCGAGACGATACCAGTCGGGTGAACACGACAATCCTGGACGTATATCAAAGGCTGGCGACAGAGACGTCCGGGCAACTTTGTATGCTGCCGCCAACGCTTTGCTCATGCGAACCATGGCCGGGTCCCAGATAAAATCTTGGGGAATGCGCCTGATGCGGACCAAAGGGCGTCGTCGCGCCGTTGTGGCTGTCGCACGCAAACTCGCCGTCTTGCTCCACCGGATGTGGACAGATGGCACGGAATTCCGTCAGGAAAACCTGGGAGACATGGCATGATCTGAACAGCCAAACCTTAATCCTGACGGGGTCGTCCCTCACCGGACGAGGTCTGTGGATGAAGCCGAAAAGGTCTGCTGCGCAACCAGAAGCGCGTCTCAGAGCAAGGCTCTCCACTGCCGATCCGACATATGCTTGCAGCGGTGCCATCATGGCATCAACCAGACTGCGAAGAGAAGCGTGACCCGGATGAGTGACAAAGACCCGAAAGAAAGAAGGAAAATGAGCTTGACCCAAACACCCAATTAGAGAAGCGGACATTTCTCGGGGCTTGGTCGCGCATACGGCGCCGCGCCCGTTACCGATAGGTTCGGTCGGCAATCGGCGTGCTGTCGATCTTGTCGCGCAGCATGGTCAGCAGGATTTCCTCGGCGCGGTTCATGATCGCATGCGGGTTCCAGACCAGATGCACGTCGATGGCGGGCACGTCGTCATACGGCGGCACCTGCCACAGGGCGCCGTCGGCCACATCGCGCGCCGCCACGTGCACCGGCAGCGGGCCGATGCCGATCCCCGCCATGATCATGCGCCGCACCTCTTCAAGGTTGCTGGAGGTGCCGACGATCTTCTCGCTCATGCTCGATTGCGCCCGCATCAACGTCACCGGGCTCAGCACATCCTGCAAACGGTCGGTGTCAAAGCTGACGGCGCTGCAGCCGACCAGATCGGCGGGCGTCAGCGACGTGCGCCCGAAGAGCGCGTGGCCCGGCCCGCAGTAGAGGCCGAAAAACTCGCGGTAGAGACGCCGGTATTCCAACCGGGCAATGCGGTCGCGCACGAGGCAGATCGCGAATGACGCGCGTTTCGCCTGCACCTCTCCGATCGCGTCGATGCTGGACAGAACATCGACCGTCAGCGTCGTTCGGGGGTGCGCGCGATGCCATTCGGCAAGGGTCTGATCGAAAAAAGGACAGATGACATGGCTCGCCACCGCGATCGTCACATGGCCGCGCACCTCGTCCGTCATCTCGCGCAGAAGCGTGGACAGGCGCAGGATCGACCCGTTGATATCCAGCGCCTCGCGGTAGAGCAGATGCCCCGCATCGGTCAGGGAATAGTGGCCGGGGCGGCGGTCGATCAGCTTGCGCCCGATGCGATCTTCCAGCCTTTTCAAGGCGGTGGAGACAGATGGCTGTTTTAAGCGCAGCCGCTCTGATGCGTGGGTGATAGACTTGGCCTCCGCCAGTACGACGAAGGTGCGCAACAGGTTCCAGTCCAGCTCTCTTGCGATGCGCTGGGGACTGTAATGAAGGTCATCTGGATCAACTATCGCCATCATCAATACCCGGAATTCTAATTATCTATTTGCACAATGCATGGCGGCTACGCATCCTTTGCGCAAGAAGAATCCGGGGAGAGCATCCATATGTCGGTCGAAGCGCGCGAAAAGCGCCAGCCGTGGATATTGTTGTCGCCCGCCCTGACGGCGATCACACTTCTGCTGTTCATTCCGCTGTTGTTCATCCTCGTCTACAGTTTCTGGCTGCGCACCGCGACAGGTGCGGACGAGGTCGGGTTCTATCTCGACAACTGGCGCGAGGCGCTGACGGACGCGTTCTACCGCGATATCCTGCTGCACACGCTCAAGGTTGCCGCCATCACCACGGTCGTCTGTGCCGTGCTGGGCTATCCGGCGGCCTATTTCATCGCACGGTCCAAGGGCAACAAGCCGGTGCTGCTGCTGTTGCTGATGCTGCCGTTCTGGATCAGCTACATCATCCGCACGATGAGCTGGATCAACATCCTCGGCGTGTCGGGGGCGCTGAATACCTTCCTGCTGTGGATCGGGATCATCAACGAGCCGATGCAGATGCTCTATAACGAGGCCACCGTGATCCTGGGCCTGGTGCATTTCCTGCTGCCCTTCATGGTGCTGAACGTATTTGTCAGCCTCGACGGCATTGACGAAACACTGGAGGACGCGGCCAATTCGCTGGGCGCGACGCGCTGGCAGTCTTTCCTGCAGGTGACGCTGCCACTGTCGCTGCCGGGTCTGGCCGCGGGCGGGTTGCTGTGTTTCGTGCTGGGGGCGGGCACCTATATCACACCGCTGGTGTTGGGCGGCACGTCTGACGCGATGTTCGCCAACCTGGTGTTCGAGGCGATCATCACGCAGCTGAACTGGCCGTTGGGCAGCGCGCTGTCGCTGATGCTGCTGGCGGTGCTGGGCGCACTGGTGATGATCTACAACCGCTATCTGGGCATGGCACAACTGATGAAGGGGCTGGGCTGATGGCTGAACGCGCCACCTCACTTGGCTGGCAGGTGATCCGCGGCTACGCGGTGCTGGTCTATATCTTCATGTTCCTGCCGGTGATGGTGGTAGTGCTGCTCAGCTTCAATGCAAGCCAGTTCGGCAGCTTTCCGATGACCGGGTTTTCCTTTCGCTGGTTCATCGAGCTGTGGGAAAACGAAGCGATCCTGCGCGCCTTTCGGACGTCGGTCATTCTGGGACTGTTGACCGCCGCCATCTCGACCACGCTCGGCGTGTTGGCTAGCCTTGCCCTAGTGCGTTACCGGGTGCCGGGGGCGAACATGATCTCGACGATCCTGATCGCGCCCATCCTGGTGCCCGAAGTCGTGCTTGCCGTGGCGCTGCTGCTATTCCTGAACTTTCTCGGCGTGAACAAGAGCTTCACGCTGCTGCTCTTCGGACACGTGATCTTTACGCTGCCCTTCGTCATCCTTGTGGTGCAGGCGCGTCTGATCTCGATCCGCCGCGATGTCGAAGAGGCGGCGATGAGCCTCGGCGCCTCTCCGGTGCAGACGTTTTTCCAGATCACGCTGCCCTTGATGCTGCCCGCGGTTCTGGCCGGGGCGCTTTTCGCCTTTACCATCAGTTTCGATGACATCACCGGCACCCTGTTCTGGAAGCCGGGCGGGGTCGAGACCGTGCCGACCCAGATTTTCGCGATGCTGCGCAATTCGATCAGCCCCGAGATCAACGCTTTGGGCACCGTGATGATCGTGATGACCGTCGGGCTGCCGCTGCTTGGCGCGGCGATTGCCCGGCAAATTTCCAAGAAAAGCGGGCTCTGAATCCTGCTGAACCAACCGCTATCCAACAGAGGAGAGAAACATGAAAAAGATTGATAACACAACACGCTATGAACGGCTGCGCGAGCGGTACATGAATGGCGATCTCAGCCGCCGCAGCTTTCTGGGGCTGCTGGGGGCCGCCGGCGCCGCCTACGGCGTGGTGACACCCTACCGCGCCTTCGCGCAGGACGTGAAAGAGGTGCGTTTCGACGGCTGGGGCGGGGTGGTCTCCGAAGCATTGCGCGAAAACGCATTTGATCCCTTCACCGCCGAGACCGGGATCAAGGTGGTCGATGGCACTTTCGGGGGCGGCGACGAATACCTTAGCCGCGTCAAGGCCAGCCAGCCGGGCGAATACAACATCGCCCACCTGTCGGGCGTGTTCGACTATGCGCGCTATCACAACCTCGGGCTCAGTTCCGAGCTGAACGAGGCCAACATACCGAACCTGGAATATGTCATCCCCAAGCTGATCGACGTATTCCGCAAGGTATCGGGGGGCACGCTGTCCTGTGTGCCCTATGACTACGGCACCACCGGCATCGCCTATAACCGCAAGCATATCTCGGACGACGAGATGCAAGAGAAGGGCGCCAAGATCCTGCTGGACGAAAGCCGCAAGGGCAAGATCGCTGGCTGGTCCGACTGGCGCACCCGCATGTGGTACGCGGCCCTGCAAACCGGCCAGTCGCCGAACGACATTCAGGATGTCGAGGCTGCATGGGACGCAGTGCGCCAGCATCGTGATCTCAGCCTGAAATACTGGGGTTCGGGTGCCGAACTGATGAGCCTGCTTGCCGAAGAGGAGGTCTATGTGACCGAAGGCTGGTCGGGACGCATCTTTGCACTGCAAGAGCAGGGGCACGATATCGGCTACATGGATCCGCCCAACGGATTTGGCTGGCAGGAATGCATGTATGTGATGAAGGGCAGCCCGATGGAGGCCTGCGAGGAATTGCTGAACTTCATGCTGGCGCCCGAAACCTCGATCGCCGTGGCCGAAGGGCAGAACTATCCGCCGGCGCTTGATCCGCAGAAAGTCGATCTGGGGACCAAGATCCCGACTCTGCCCGCGTTTGACCCCAACGGCACGCTTGAAAACCTGACGTTTGCCGATCCGGCCTACTGGAATGGCCACGAGGCAGAATGGTCGAAAACCTTCGGTCGCGTGCAAAAAGGCTACTGAGCCAATTAACCGCGCGCCCCTGACTTTTCGGGGCGCGCGCCATTTTACCCGCCCGAGGACATGCCCGACATGAGCTCTGTCACCCTGAACAATATCGTCAAACGCTTTGGCAGCTTTACCGCCGTGCACCGGACGGATCTGGAAATTCCCGAAGGGGCGTTCCTGACGCTTCTGGGCCCGTCGGGCTGCGGCAAGACGACGAACCTGCGGATGATCGCGGGGCTGCTTGATCCGACAGAAGGCGAGATCCTGATCGGCGGGCAGCGCGTCAATGATGTGCCGATCCACAAGCGTAACCTCGGGATCGTGTTCCAGAACTACGCACTTTTCCCGCACAAGACGGTGGCGGAGAACATCGCCTTCGGCCTGAAATATCGCGATGTGCCCAGCGGTGACATACCGGGCAAGGTGCAGGCGGCGCTGGATCTGGTGCAACTGCCTGATGTTGGCCACCGCTACCCCAAGGAACTGTCAGGCGGGCAGCAACAGCGCATCGCGCTGGCCCGCGCCATCGTGATCGAACCGGACGTGCTGCTGCTGGACGAGCCGCTGTCGGCGCTGGATGCGAACCTGCGAGAGGACATGCGGGTTGAGCTGAAGCGCATTCAGGACCAGATCGGCGTCACCACGGTCTTTGTCACCCATGATCAGTCAGAGGCGCTGGCGATGTCTGACCAGATCGTGGTGATGAGCGCCGGACGCATCGAACAAGTCGGCGCACCGCAAGAGGTGTACAACAACCCGGCCAGCGAATTTGTCGCCAATTTCCTCGGTGCATCCAACGTGTTTCCGGCCGAATGCCTTGAGGCCGGGCCGAGCGGCGCGGTATTGCAGACCGCGCTCTTTGGCAAAGTGCCCTTGCCGGTCGAAAAATCCATGCGCGTCGCAGGCGCCGGCCCGGCCAAGCTGGTGCTGCGCGCCGAAAAACTGCAGGTGATGAAGGCAGGCGCCACACCCGAGGGCATGATCACCGCCCCCGCAACGGTAGAGACGGTGGATTACCAGGGCCAGACCGTGCGCTACTTCGTCCGGGTCGGTGACACTCAGTTACAGGCGATCAACATGATCGACGGCTACCCGTTTTCCAAGGGCAGCGCGGTAACGGTGGCGTTCCGGCCGCGCGACGGCTCGGCGCTGGCGGGCCGATGAGCCATCTCTTTTATCAGGGGCGCAACCGCAAGCCGATGCTCGCACAGGCGCGTGGCGTCTACATGTGGGACGAGGGCGGCAAGCGCTATCTCGACGGCTCCAGCGGCGCGATGGTCTGCAATATCGGCCATTCAAACGAGGCCGTGCTGGAGGCGATGCGCCGCCAGATGGACAAGGCGACATTCGGCTACCGCTTGCATTTCGAAACCGAAGCGTCAGAGCGGCTTGCGTCCAAGACGGTGGAAAAGACCCCGGCGGGCCTGAACAAGGTGTTCTTTGTCTCGGGGGGATCGGAAGCAATCGAAAGCGCGATGAAACTGGCGCGCCAGCACGCCATCGCGACAGGCAGGGGCGACCGTTGGAAGGTGATTTCGCGCAGCCCGTCCTATCACGGTTGCACATTGGGTGCGCTGGCCGTGACGGGCTACACGGCGCTCACGCAACCCTTTGCGCCGATGATGCGCGAGATGCCGAAAATTCCGGCACCGCGCGCCTATCTCGACGGGCTGGACGCGGAAGATCCGGCCACCGGCGATCACTATGCAAACATGCTGGAGGATTGCATCGCGCGCGAGGGCGCAGACAGCGTTCTGGCCTTTCTGCTCGAACCCGTCGGCGGCGCGTCGACCGGCGCACTGGTGCCGCCTGAAGGCTACATGCAACGCATCCGGCAGATCTGCGACCGGCACGACATCCTGCTGATCATGGACGAGGTGATGACCGGAGCGGGGCGCACCGGAGCCTTTCTGGGGGCGGATCACTGGGGGATCGTGCCCGATATCGTTGTTCTGTCCAAAGGCTTTGCCGCCGGGTATGCGCCGCTGGGGGCGATTGTCGCCAGCGATGCGGTTGTCGAGCCGGTTCTTGATGCGGGTGGCTTTGCGCATGGGTTTACCTATGCGGGCAATCCGCTGGCCTGTGCTGCCGGGCACGCGGTGCTCGAGGAAATCGACAGGCAGGGCCTGGTCGAGAACGCCGCGCGAATGGGAAACAGGCTGCGCACACGGCTCGACGGGCTGATGGACCGGTACGAGATCATCGGCGACGTGCGCGGCAAGGGCCTGTTGCTGGCGTTCGAATTCATGGCCGACCGCGCCACGAAACAGCCGCTGCCGAAAGAGTGCGACGCCTATCTGCGCTTTGTCGAGATCGCCTATGATAACGGTCTGATCGTCTATTCGCGGCGCACGCGCGACGGGCTGGAGGGCGATCATGTTCTGGTCTGCCCGCCGCTGACGGTGACGGATACGCATCTGGACGAAATCATCGAAATCCTTGATCAGTCACTGGCGCAATACATGGCGGAACTGCCCGCATCGAAGGAACCAGGCTAAAAATGTCCGAAGCGATTATCACCTGTGCCATCACCGGCTCTATTCATACGCCGTCAATGTCGCCCTATCTGCCCTACACTGCCGACCAGATCGCAGAGCAGGCGATCGGCGCGGCCGAGGCGGGGGCTGCGATCCTACACCTGCATGCCCGCGATCCCGAAAATGGCCGCCCTTCGGCCGACCCGGCCCACTGGCGCGGGTTTTTGCCCCGCATCAAGGCAGGCACCGATGCCGTGATCAACATGACCACTGGCGGCAGCGCCGTGATGAGCCTTGATGACCGGCTCGCCGCCCCTCTGATGGCGGCCCCCGAGATGTGCAGCCTGAACATGGGCAGCATGAATTTCGCGCTCTATCCGATGGCGGCGCGCCGGGGTGACTGGCTGTTTGACTGGGAAAAGCCGTTTCTGGAAAACTCTGACGATCTGGTATTCAAGAACACGCCGCGCGACATCACCCGCATCCTGACCGATCTTGGTCAGGCGCGTGGCGCGCGGTTTGAATTCGAATGCTACGATGTCAGCCACCTGCATATGTTGCGCCACTTCATGGATCGAGGTCTGGTACAGGGGCCTGTATTCCTGCAATTCGTCTTCGGCGTTCTGGGCGGAATCGGGGCTGATCCCGACAACCTGCGACACATGAAACTCATGGCTGACAAGCTGTTGGGAGAGGACTACATGTTCTCGGTTCTGGCGGCGGGGCGTCACCAGATGCCGATGGCGCAAATGGCGGCCGAGATGGGCGGGCATGTGCGCGTCGGGCTGGAGGACAATCTGAGCATCGCCAAGGGTCAGTTGGCGCGCTCGAATGCGGAACTGGTAGAGAAGGTGCGCGGCCTTGTCGAAGAGACGGGCCGCCGCCCGGCAACGCCCGCCGAGGCACGGGCGATGCTGGGGCTGAAAGGGGCGGACAAGACGGCAATATGACAAAGGTTCACTTCAGGATCGCGGAGCGCCGCGATGCCGGGCAACTCAACATCGCGCTGGCGGCGCTTTCGGCGGATATCGGCGACGAACACCGCGCCACGGGGGGCGATCTTGCCGAGGCGGGCTGGGGGGCCAAGCCTGTCTTTCGCGCGCAACTGGCCGAGGCGGAGGGCGCGCTTGTTGGTGCGGCGCTCTATTCCCCGGTCTATTCCACCGCGCGCGGCTGTGTCGTGGTCTATGTGGCCGACCTGTGGATCGCGGCCACGCAGCGCGGCTCCGGGCTGGGGCGGAAAATGCTGCGCGAAGTGATGCGCGACGCCGCGCAGATGTGGAATGCGCGCTGGATGAAACTGACGGTTTACGATACCAGCCCCGCGGCGAGACGATTTTATGACCGGCTTGGGTTCCAGCCGGCACATGGGAGCACCGAAATGTATCTGGACGAGGCCGGATGTGCGGCACTGGGCGGGGACGCATGAAAGCATTCTTTGACGACCGGCAATGGGCGCATGATCCGAAGAGCTTCATGGCCAATGGCGCGTTTTTGCCCAATCCCGAACAGCCGCGCCGGATCGAGATCCTGCACGCGGCGGCAGAGGCTGCGGGTTGCAAGTTTGCGCCGCCAGAGGATGCGGGGCTGGGCCCGATCGCGGCGATTCACACGGCAGAATACCTGACCTTCCTGCGCAACATCTACAAGAGATGGCAGCGGATCGAGGGGGCAGGCCCCGAAGTGATCCCCGGCATCCATCCGGCAAACCGCACTGACGGCTACCCCAAATCCGCTGTCGGGCAGGCGGGCTGGCACCAAGCCGATACCGCTTGTCCCATCGCGGCCGGGACCTGGGAGGCCGCCTATTGGTCGGCGCAAAGCGCGGTCGCGGGGGCCGATTTCATCGCCGAAGGGGCGCGCGCGGCCTACGTTCTGTCACGCCCGCCCGGGCATCACGCCTTTGCCGATCTGGCGGGCGGATTCTGTTTCCTGAACAATGCTGCCATCGCGGCAGAGCGGCTGCGCGCCGCTGGGTTGCGCCCCGCGATTGTTGATGTGGACGTGCATCACGGCAATGGCACGCAGGGCATTTTCTACCGGCGCGGCGACGTTCTGACCGTGTCGATCCACGCCGACCCGGCGCGGTTCTACCCGTTCTTCTGGGGGCATGCGCAGGAACGCGGTGAAGGTGACGGGGTGGGCGCCAATCTCAACCTGCCGCTGCTACGCGGGACCGACGACGCGGCGTTTCTCAAGGCTCTGGACACCGCGCTGGAGCGCGCAGACAGCTTTGGCAGCGATGTGATCGTGGTGGCGCTGGGCCTTGATGCATCCATCGACGACCCGTTTCAGGGGTTTGCAGTGACGCAAGACGGCTTTGCCCGGATCGGGGCGGCCTTTGCGCAGATCGGCTTGCCGGTGCTCTTCGTTCAGGAGGGTGGATATATATCGGACACGTTAGGTGCGAACTTGACACAGGTGCTGGAAGGGTTTGGTGCAGCATGAGTACGGCAGATGTCATCGTGATCGGCGGCGGAATCGCCGGGGTCAGTGCGGGAGCCGAGATCGCCGCAGACGCATCGGTGCTGCTGCTCGAAGCAGAACCGCATCTGGGCTACCATTCCACCGGGCGCTCGGCCGCGATTTTCATCCGCAACTACGGCAACGCGACCTTGCGCGCGCTGAACGCGCTGGCTGCCCCGGTCTTTGAGAACCCCGAAGGGATCGCCGATAGGTCACTGCTGTCGCCGCGCGGCGAGCTGCTGCTGGCGACCGAGGCCGAGATGACCACGCTGAAAGAATATACCACTGGCGCCGAAGGGCTGGACCTGTTGAGCGCGGCAGAGGCCGTCGCGATGGTGCCGATTCTGCTGCAAGAGCCAATCGCCGCCGCAACCTACGAAAACGACGCGCAAGACATTGACGTGGATCGCATGCTGCAGGGGTATCTGCGGCTTTTGCGCGGGCGTGGCGGGCGGGTCGTGACCAGTGCGCCGGTGACAGCCGTGACGCACGCGCAGGGCGTCTGGCAGGTGACGGCGGGCGGCAATGTGCACAGCGCACCGATCGTGATCAACGCCGCCGGGGCCTGGGCCGGGCAGGTGGGGCAGATGGCCGGGGCCGCCCCGATTACACTGACACCCAAGCGACGCTCCGCCGCTCTTCTGCCCGCACCGGACGGCTATGATACCGAGCGTTGGCCGCTTTTTGGGTCGATTGGGGAAACCTGGTACGCCAAACCTGACGCGGGCCGCCTGATGGTCAGCCCGGCCGATGCCGACCCGATAGAGCCGCATGATGCCTGGCCCGACGACATGGTGCTGGCCGAGGGGCTGCACCGCTATGAATGCGCCGTCACGGTCCCGGTAACGCGGGTTGAACGATCATGGGCCGGGCTGCGCACCTTTGCGCCGGACGCTACGCCTGTGGTCGGGTTCGACACCCAGGCTGACAATTTTTTCTGGCTGGCGGGGCAGGGTGGCTACGGGGTACAGACCGCACCCGCGCTGTCGCAGATTGTCGCCGGGGCGCTGCGCAACAAGGCCGTCGTGCCTGACGCGCTGCTGCGCGCATTGTCGCCCGCAAGGTTCTGAATTGCCGGCATCCCGGCGGCCAGCTCAAACCGAGCCGGTCGCACAGGGCCAGATTTCGCATGATGCCCGGCGCAGGCGGTTGCCTGCGGCGGCACAATGGGATTCGAGAAAAGTAAGCTATTCGGACAGTATTGTGACATTTTCTTTCGGTTTCACTTGAGCCTGCCTCCAGTTTGGAAGACAAACCGTTGAACCTTCCGACCCAAAGATCAGGTGATCGTATTGTCCCTATTGCTCATCGTCGCATTTCCCTTTCTCGGCGCTCTTCTTCCGGGATTGATGAATTCGGCGGGCAGACAAGCCTGCGCTGGCGTGACATTCATGGTGTCGCTGCTGGCCTTTGTCGGGCTGATGTCGCACATCCCGGCTGTCTTTGCCGGTGAGGTGATCACCGCGCGTGTCGACTGGCTGCCGCATCTGGGGCTCAATTTCACCCTGATGCTGGACGCGCTCGGGTTTTTCTTTGCGTTCTTGATACTCGGTATCGGTATGCTGATCATCGCATATGCCCGTTTTTACCTCGCTCGCGAAGACAACATGGGCGAATTCTTTACCTATCTGCTGCTCTTTCAGGGCGCGATGGTGGGGATCGTTCTGAGCGATAACATACTGTTACTGCTGATTTTCTGGGAACTGACCTCGCTTTCGTCCTTCCTGCTGATCGGGTACTGGAAACGCCTGCCAGAGGGGCGGCAGGGCGCACGTATGGCGCTGGTGGTTACCGGCATGGGCGGGCTGTCGATGATCGGGGGCATGCTGATTCTGGGCCAGATCGTCGGCAGCTATGACCTGAGCGTGATCCTGCAAAACCGCGATCTGATTCAGGCCGACCCGCTTTATGTCCCGGCGCTCTTGCTGATCCTGATGGGCTGTTTCACCAAATCAGCGCAGTTTCCGTTCCATTTCTGGCTGCCACACGCGATGGCAGCACCGACGCCGGTCAGCGCATATCTGCACTCTGCCACGATGGTGAAAGCCGGGATTTTCCTGATGGCGCGCATGTGGCCGGTGCTGTCGGGCACACCCGAATGGGAGATGATCGTTACCACCGCCGGGCTGATCACCATGGTGCTGGGCGCGCTGATCGCGCTCTTCAAACATGACCTCAAAGCGCTTCTGGCCTTTTCCACCGTGTCGCATCTGGGGCTCATAACCATGCTGCTGGGCACGGGCACGGCATTTGGCGCGATGGCGGCGGTGTTTCACATCCTCAACCACGCCACGTTCAAATGTGCGCTCTTCATGGTTGCCGGGATCGTCGATCACGAGACGCACACGCGCGACATCCGCCGCCTTGGCGGGCTGCGGTATCTGATGCCCATTACTTTCGTGATTGCCACGCTGGCGGCGCTGTCGATGGCGGGCATTCCGCTGCTCAACGGCTTTCTGAGCAAGGAAATGATGCTCGAAGAGACGCTGCACACCACGCTTTACGGCACGCCCTGGTTGGTGCCGGTTCTGGCAACTGTCGGCTCGCTGCTGTCTGCCGCCTACTGCTTTCGCCTCATCGGTCATACCTTTCTGGGGCCCAAGCGCGATGATTACCCGTCGCCTCCGCATGATCCGGGATCCGGCATGTGGCTGCCGCCCGCGATCCTGGTGGTGCTGGTCGTCGCCATCGGCGTTGCCCCGTTTCTGGCCGAACCGTTCATCAAGCTGGTGACCTCTGCGGTTCTGGGCGACGCCGCGGCGCTGCCCGAGGCACATCTGAAGATCTGGCATGGTCTGGGGACGCCGCTTTACATGTCGATCGTGGCAGTCGTGGGCGGCCTGGTCGTTATGGCGCTGTTCACGCCGCTGCTGCGGGCCTGGGATGCCGCCCCACGCCCCGAAGCGAAGGATATTTTCGACCGCATCATCGGGGCCTCCGTGGCGCTGGCGCGCGCGGTGATCCAGCCCCTGCATGACGGGGCGTTTACCCGCTATGGTGCGATCATGGCTCTGACGGTGCTGGCGGCGGGATACTACGCTTGGGCAACCGGGACATCGACGCCACCCACACGGGCGGTGCAGATGCCCGGCGCCGTGCCGATCATCGGCTGGCTGATGCTGGTGGCGGCGGCGGTGGGAATGGTGCTCTTGCACCGCAACCGTCTTCTGTCCCTGATCCTGATCGCCATCGTCGGGTTGATGGTCTCCATCGGCTTCGTGTTCCTCAGCGCACCCGACCTTGCGATGACCCAGATCACGGTCGAGGTGGTGACGATCATCCTGCTGTTGCTGGCGCTCAATTTCCTGCCCAACCGCACGCCGATCGAGAGCAGCGTGCTGCGCCGCACCGGCGACGGCATCATCGCCCTGGCGGGCGGTGCCGGCGCGATGGGGCTGAGCTACTTCTTTTTGCTGCGCGAAGCGGTCGCGACGCCGATTTCGGAGTTTCACCTCGCCAACTCCTACAAGGGCGGCGGCGGCAGCAATGTGGTCAACGTGATCCTCGTGGATTTCCGGGGTTTTGACACCTACGGAGAGGTCATCGTGCTGGGGATCGCGGCATTGCTGATCTACGCGCTGACCGAGACGCTGCTGAGTAGCCCGGTGCGTGCCCGCCTGCTGAATCGCAAGCCCGACCAGCCGCGGTCTGGCGACATGCATCCGACGATGATGGTGGTGCTGACACGGGTGATCATGCCCGTGGCTTTGATGGTCGGTTTCTATATCTTCCTGCGCGGCCATAACGAGCCGGGCGGCGGTTTCATCGCCGGGCTTGTGGTGTCGATCGCCGTGGTGATGCAGTACATGGCCAGTGGCTACAACTGGGCCTCGGCGCGGCAGCGCTATCCCTATCATGGCATTATCGGGTCCGGTGTCCTGATCGCCGGGTTGACCGGAATCGGGTCGTGGTTCGTGAGCAAACCGTTCCTGACATCGGATTTCGGCTATGTGCGCATCCCGCCCTTCCACAAGTTCGAGCTGGCCACGGCGGCGCTGTTTGACCTGGGCGTGTTCCTTGGGGTTGTCGGCGCGGTGATGCTGTCACTCGAAAGCTTCTCGCGGCTGGCGCGCCGCGCGCACATGACCGAAAGCGAGCACGCGATGGATATCGACCCCTCCCGTGATGACCAGCCGCCAGAAGCGGCAGCGGCTTCAGACGCCGGGAAGGAGGTGTAGCATGGAATTTCTCGTTGCCTCCGCCGTTGGTGTGCTTACCGCGACCGGGCTTTACCTGGTGCTGCGCCTGCGCACGTTCCCGGTGATCATGGGCATGTCACTTCTGACCTATGCGGTGAACGTGTTTCTCTTCGCGTCGGGGCGGCTGACGATTGGCGCGCCGCCGATCCTGCAAAACGGTGTCGAGACCTATACCGACCCTCTGCCACAGGCGCTGGTGCTGACCGCGATCGTGATCTCCTTCGGGATGACGGCGGTCATCGTGATGATCGCGCTGGGGGCCTATCTGGGGTCGGATGACGATCATGTGGATGACCCGGCCGAGGATGACACGCCCCAGGCGCAGCCACAGGAGGATCAGGCATGAGCCACTGGATCATCCTGCCCATCGTGCTGCCCGCGTTCCTGGCGCCGTTCATCGTTCTGGCCGCACGCTATCACATCGGTATCCAGCGGGCCGTGTCGGTCGCAGGCGGGTTGGCGCTGGTCGCGATTGCTGCCGGGCTGGCCTGGCAGGCCTCCGATGGAACGATCACGCTCTACCAGTTGAGCGATTGGGCCGCGCCTTTCGGCATCGTGCTGGTAGGCGACAGGCTTTCGACGCTGATGGTGCTGCTGACGGCGGTGCTGTCGCTCTTCGTGCTGCTATATGCCATCGGCTCCGGCTGGGATGAGCGTGGGCGCCATTTCCATGCGCTCTACCAGTTCCAGCTCATGGGGATCATGGGGGCGTTCTTGACGGGCGACCTCTTCAACCTCTTCGTGTTTTTCGAGGTGTTGCTGATCGCGTCTTACGGTCTGATGATCCATGCGGGTGGCAATGTGCGGCTGCGGGCGGGTGTGCAATATGTGCTCTTCAACCTGCTCGGCTCGACCCTGTTCCTGTTCGCGCTCGGCTCGATCTACGCCGAGACGGGCACGCTCAACATGGCTGATCTGGCTGGACGCGCGCAGATGATCGGTGCGGATGCAACCGCGGGCATCCGGATTGCTGCCGTGCTGCTGTTGCTGGTGTTCGCGATAAAGGCGGCTGTGGTGCCGCTCCATTTCTGGCTGCCCTCCAGCTATGCCGAGGCCCCGGGGCCGGTGGCGGCGCTATTCGCGATCATGACAAAGGTCGGAGCCTACGCCATCATCCGCGTATTCACCATCGTCTTCCCGCCCGATCTGTCTGTGACGGCGGATCTGCACGGGGCGTTGCTGTTGCCTGCGGCGCTGGTGTCGCTGACCATCGGGATGGTCGGCGTGCTGGCCGCGCGCAAGCTTGACCGGCTTGTCGCCTTCTCGGTCATCGGCTCCATGGGGATGGTGATGGTCGCGATCTCGCTGTTTACACAGGTCGCGATCGCGGCGGCGCTCTATTACATCGTGCATTCGACACTGGCGGCGGGGGCGTTGTTCCTGATCGCTGATCTGGTGCGGGCAGGGCGGGCCGATCTGGAACTGCGCGCCCAACCCCCCGTGGCCGGCGCGGCGCTGACGGCGGCGGCGTTCTTTGTCGCGGCCATCGCGATGGTGGGTCTGCCGCCGCTTTCGGGATTTGTCGGCAAACTGCTGATCCTCGATGCCGCCTATGGCACGGAGCACGTGATCTGGATCTGGGCGGTTGTCCTGAGCGTCAGCTTGGTCAGCCTCGTTGGCTTCTCGCGTGCCGGCAGCGTCATCTTCTGGAAGGCCGAGAGCATCGAACGCCCCGAGGAGGCCGAGGTCACACCGCGCCCTGCCGGGCTGTCCTATGTAGCGGTCGGCGGCCTGCTGGGATTGCTTGCACTGCACACGGTCTTTGCGGGTAAGATATATGACTACATGGATCGCACCTCTGCCCAGCTCTTTGCGCCCGCGCCCTATATCGCAAAGGTGATCGGAACGCCCGGCAAGATGACCCGCCCCAAGCCCGAGAAGGCCGAGGGCGCGGACAAGGCGCTTACGGGCGATGGCGAAACCGATGCCCAGCCAACAGAGGAGCATTGACATGACACGTGCCTTTCGCTGGCTGTTCCCGCACCCATTGCTGACCCTCCTGCTGGCGGTGGTCTGGACCCTGCTGCAAAACGGAGTGACAGCGGGGATGGTGGTCTTCGGCCTCATTCTCGGGATCATCATCCCCAGGATCACCGCGGCTTGGTGGCCCGACATCCCCAGCAGGTTTCACGTCGGGCGCATGATGTCCTATATGGTTCTGGTGCTCTGGGACATTTTGGTTGCCAACGTGCAGGTGGCCTGGATCGTGCTGACGCGGCCCAATTCCAAGCTGCGCCCCGCCTGGGTGGTCGTGCCGCTTGATCTGCGCCAGCCCGAGGCGATCACGGTGCTGGCAGGCACGATCACGCTGACCCCCGGCACGGTGTCCACGGATCTGTCGAGCGACGGGCACAGCCTGCTGGTGCACACGCTGGACACCGACGACCCCGACGGGGTGCGCGACGAGATCAAACAGCGCTACGAGCGTCGCTTGAAGGAGATTTTCGAATGAGCCTTGCAACCGATTTCATGGACATCGCCCTGATGATTGCCTTTGTCGCCGTTGCGCTGGCGCAGCTCTTGTCGATGATCCGGGTCGTCATCGGGCCGAACACCGGGGACCGTATCCTTGCGCTGGATACGATGGTGGTGAATGCGATCGGGCTGATCGTCTTGCTGGGCATTTCGCAGGGCACGCGCATCTATTTTGAAGCGGCGATGATCATCGCGATGCTCGGTTTCGTGTCCAGCGTCGCCTATGCGCGGTTCATATTGCGGGGGGATATCATAGAATGACGATTGAACTCATCGCCGTGGTCGCCATTGGTGTCTGCCTGCTGATCGGCGCGTTCTTCATGTTCGTGGGCGTGATCGGGATGCTGAAGTTCAACGATTCCATGACACGCCTGCATGCGCCGACCAAGGTCAGCACGATGGGTGTCGGTGCGTTGCTTCTGGCCTCGTTCATACATTCCTACACGTTCGGGGACGGGTCTTTGATCCAGCTGCTCGTGATGGGATTCCTGTTCGTCACGGCACCGATCTCGGCCAACTTCTTTGGCAAGGTCAACCTTCATCACGGCTCTTGCGAGCCACCGCCTAAGCCGATTCAAGATGAAACATGGGCAACTCTGAACGTGCCCGAGGCGGATCGCGAGATTGTCGTGCAGGAAGACGCCTGAAGCGTTTCGCGAGTTTCGGTTTGCTGCGAAATGCCTTGGCCAATAGGTCGGGCATCGACATGGATGGCGAGGTGTAGCGTAAGGCCGGATGGCAACTGGCTCGCAAGGCTGCGCGATCAACGGCAGATCAGGTCGCCCCCAGCGCGGCCAGCCCCGCTTCCAGGCATTCCGGCCCATGCCGGTCCATCATAAGCATATGGCTGCCTCCGGGACCCACGTCTGTCGCCGTGTCGATAAGGTGGGCAGCACCGCCCGTTTGCGCAATCTGGTGGATCGCCTGCCGCCAGTCTGCGGCACGCCGGATCCATTGCGGCGCGGTGTCCAGGAAATCTCCGGCCAGCAGGGCGATTGGGCAGGGCAGGCCGATCTGGGGCTGCGCCGAAGGTTCCACCGCCAGGATACCCGCGACGGCACCGGGCCGCTCTCGGGTAGCGTCAAGCGCGATTTCGCCGCCCTGGCTATGGCAGATCAGCGTGGCCCGCCCGAGCCGGTCCAGCAGCGCAACCAGCCCCGCCACCTGCAGCGCAGAGGTGTTCAGCCAGCGGGGCACCAACTGGCGACAGAAGGTATCGAAATGGTCGACGGGAAACTGCTGCCCGGCAAAGGTCCGACGCGCTGCAAACGCCTCGGGGGCGCCAAATCGAAAGAGCGACCAGGCCTCTTCGGCGGACCGCAGGATCGGCGACTCGTCCCAGATACCCGCCGCAAAGCCCGAACGTCCGCGTTCTACCAGATCGATGACATGCACCGTATGGCCGCGATCCAGCAGCAGGTGCAGCCAGCCGGGGCGCCCGTCCGGCGTCGTCTCCCAGGTGGAGCCGTGCATGCCGCCGCCGTGGATCAGCACCATCGGCGGCGCGTCGCGGGCGTGTTCGGGGACGAAATACTGCACATAGGTCTGACCCACGCAGAACTGCCCGCGCGGGTCGTAGGTGTAGCTGGCCGAGCGGGTGAACTGAACCTCGCGCGGCACGCCTGCGGTCACGCGGTGGACGTGCCCGCCCACCGTGTAGCTGCCAAAATCGTGCAACGTATAGGTCATGCCCCGGTTCCTTGATCAGTCGAGCGCCGAAAGCGCCTGATACTCGCGGTACTTCTCGCCATAGGCGCGGTAGCTGTCGATCACCCGCTTGAACATCTCGTCTTCGGCGGATTTCTCGGCGTAGACTTCTTCGGCGGCACCACGCAGCGCGTCCAGCACGCTGTCGGGGAAGCGCGCGACGGTCACGCCGTTTTCGCGAAATTCCTGCAAGATTTCGCTCTGCGCACCGGCCGCGACGCCCAGCGTGTAGAGGTTGATGTCGTTGCAGCCCACTTCGATGGCGGTGCGCTGGGCATCGGTCAGCGCGTCCCATTTACCCTTGTTCATGTAGAACTCGATAAAGCCCGCTGGCTGGTGCCAGCCGGGGAAGTAGTAATTCTTGGCCACCTTGTCGAAGCCCAAAAGCTTGTCCACCAGCGGAAAGCTGAGCTCGGTCGCATCAAGTCGCCCGGTTTCCAGCGACGTGGATATTTCGCCCACCGGCAGGGACATCGCATTTGCCCCCAGGCGGGACAGGATATCGCCGCCCAACCCGCCGATGCGGATGTTCAACCCTTGCAGGTCTGCGGGGCTATTGATCTCTTTGGTGTACCAGCCGCCGGCCTCGGACAGGATGACGCCGCAGGCCATCGGCACCAGATCGTAGGGCGCATAGATCTCGCGCCACAGCTCCAGCCCGCCACCGTGATTGAGCCACGAGATGTATTGCAAAGGCTCCCCGCCAAACGGGACAGAGCCAAAGAGCGCGGCGGCTGGTTCCTTGCCGCTGGCATAGGCGGCAAAAGACCACGCGGCGTCGATGGCGCCGACGCTGACATTGTCGAAGATCTCGAATGCGGGCGACAGCTCTCCGGCGCCGAGATGCTTGAACTCGACTGCCCCATCGGTGAGCGCCGCGACATTGGCCACGAAGCGGTCGGCGGCGGCACCAAGCACCGGCAACGTTTTGCCAAACGCGCTTTGCAGGGTGTAGCTGTCGGCGGCGGCCGGCAGCGCGAGGGTGCAGGCGGCAAGTGCCGCGAAGGTGGTCTTGATCATGGTTGGTCCTCCCGTTGGAATTTTGTCGTTTTTCAGAAGCCGATGACGATGGCTGGCAGCGCCATCAGCAGCCCCATTGCCAGCAGTTGCAGTCCGATGAAGGGCAGCACGCCGCGATAGATCTGGCCGGTGCTGACACGGTCACCGACCGCGCCGCGCACGTAGAATAGCGCAAAGCCAAATGGCGGCGTCAGAAACGAGGTTTGCAGATTTACGGCCACGAGGATGCCGAACCAGATCATCAGATCCTCGCCCACCAGCCCATTGCCGAAATCGAGCGCGGCGATGACGGGGGCGAATATCGGGATCAGGATCAGGGTGATTTCCAGCCAGTCGAGGAAGAACCCGAGCAGGAAGATCGACGCCATGATCACACCCATCACCACCCAGGGGCTGGTGCCGAACTGGCCCAGGCCGGATTGGATCATCTCATCCCCGCCGACGCCGCGAAACACTGCGGCAAAGCAGGTCGCACCGATGATCACCAGCGCGACCATTGATGTTGTCGTCACCGTGTCGCGGGCCGCATCCATCAGCATGGCGATACTGAAGCGGCGATAGATCAAGGTGACGATGACCGCTCCGAACGCGCCCAGCCCGCTGGCCTCGGTCGGGGTAGCGAGCCCGCCAATGATCGACCCGAGCACGCAGATGATGAGAACCAGCAGTGGCGCCACGTCCACCAGCAGCGCGGCAATGCCACCGCGCCCGTCTTGTGCTGCGGCCTGCCGGGGCAGCTTGCGCGCGCGCCACAGGACATATGCCCCGTAGAGCGCGACCAGCAACAGGCCCGGCCCGATGGCACCCGCGAACATCGCGGGAACCGAGGTTTGCAACTGGTCGCCCAGCACGATTAGCATCACCGAGGGCGGAACAAGGATCGCCATCGTGCCTGATGCGGCGATCAGCCCGGCGCTGGTAGGGGTATCGAACCCGGCCTCTTGCATCCGGGGCAGGGCCAGCAATGCCAGCAGCACCACCGACGCCCCCACCACACCGGACGAGGCCGCCAGCAGCAGCCCCACGACCAGCACCGATATCCCCATGCCGGCGGGGGAGCCGCCCAGGGCACGCTGCGCGCCCTTGAGCGAGCGCTCCGCGACGCCGGATTTCTCCAGGATTAGCCCCATGAAGATGAACATCGGGATCGCCACGAACAGCCAGTTTGACAGCACGTTGGCGTAGATCCGGCTGATGATCAGCTTGAAGAACGCCACCGGCAGGTCCGACACCAGGATAAACAGCGCCGCAGTGCCCGCCAGCACCAGCGCCACGCGATAGCCCGATATGATGCCCAGCATCGTCAATGCGGCCATCGCCAGCGGCAGGGCGAATTCGCTCATGATGCGCGCTGTCCGCGGATCAGCCGACCGGCCTCCCACAGGATTGCCAGCGCCAGCAGGCCAAGCCCGAAGGGCAGCACCAGCTTGATCAGCCAAAGATCATCAAGGCCGCCATTGCGCGACCCTTCGCCGGAACGGTAGGCACGCATGGCGAAATCCCAGGCGGCGGGCAGGGACATGACAAAGAACGGCAGCGCAAAGATCACATGGCCCGCCCCGTCGATGCCGCGCCGTGTGCCGGGCCGTAGCTGTGCATAGATGAAATCCACCCGCACATGCCCGTCGCGGATCAGAACCGCGCCCGAGGGAACAAGGCAGATCAGCGCGAAGAGGTGCCATTGCAGGTCGAGCAGCGAATTCAGGGTGATGCCCTTGCCAAGAAACATGACGCTCTGGCCGAATGATATCAGGGGGTTGATGTCGAAAAAGCTGCAGGCGACCTGCAGCACAACACAGAGCATGAGCGCGATCAACAGCACCGCCAGTGCGTTCAGCATCGCCTGCCCCAGCGATCTCATTCCTGCCTCCAGCGGCATGCGCGATCCTCCCCGATCTTGGGGGAGCCTAGCGTGAATTTGCTCCACACGGAACTAATTTATTTCCATATGGAGCGAATTTTGTGCATAGTCAGGTCCAAAAGGCAGGAGACACCATGAAGCTGATCGACATATTGGACGCGACGCCGCTCCCCATCGGCTACCGGATGGCTTTTCTGACCAATTTCATGCGCGAGCCCTTGCTGCGCCGCATGGAACGCGAATTTGGGTTGATCCGGCCCGAATGGACCGTGTTGATCTGTCTGGTCTACCGCGACGGGCTGAGTTCGAGCGACATCTGCGAGGTCACCGAACAGCCCTCGAACACGATCAGCCGGGCGGTGTCGTCGCTGCTGGCCAAGGGGATGATCAGCCGCCGGGTGGACGCAGCAGATGGTCGCCGCAAGCTGCTGTTTCTGGAGCCGCCCGGGCGGATGCAATATGACGTTGTGATGGCGTGGTTCCAGCAAGCCGAAGAACACCTGACCGCGACGTTGAGTTCTGAGGAGCGCGATCTGCTGGAGAAACTGCTGGACCGGATGGGCCACGACGTGCCGCGCTGGCAGCAATTGCCGCCCTACAAGCCCGAGACGCCCGAGGGCTGAAGGTGCCCCTCGGGCTTAGCCGGCATCCACCCCGTCAAGGTCATTGTAGCGTGCTTCCAGCGCCTTCATTTCCGGCTGGCCCATCAGGGCCCAGATGTCCTCGATACTCGACAGCAAATCCGGCCGGTGCATGATCTCGCCGGTTTCCACCGTTGTCTTGAGCAATCCCAGCGCGTTCTCCATCGCCGACAGGGCGGCGGCAGGCAGCAGGCGCGGCAGGGTCACGCGCCGCACGCCGATTTCAGCCAGCCGGGCAAAGGGGATCAGCGGCGTCGTCGGCCGGTTGCGGATGCCAAAGCCCATGTTGACCGATACCGGCACCGGTACGGCATCCACCAGCGCCTTGATCTGATCCTCGTCGCCGATGGCGTCGGCAAAGATCATGTCGGCGCCTGCGCGTGCATAGAGCTGCGCGCGCCGGATCGCGGCCTCCAGCCCCTCGACGGCAATTGCGTCCGTGCGCGCCAGCACCACGAAATCATCGTCGCGGCGCGCATCACAGGCGGCTTCGATCTTGCGGGCCATTTCGCGCATGTCGATCACATCCTTGCCCGCCATGTGGCCGCAGCGTTTCGGGCTGACCTGATCTTCGATGTTGACGCCCGCCACGCCCGCCTCTTCGAACTGCCGGACCGTGTGCAGCACCGTGACCGGATTGCCATAGCCGGTATCGGCATCGGCCATGACCGGGATCGACACCGACCGCGCGATCATGCGGCAGGCATCGACGTTGTCGGTCAGCCCCATGATCCCCACATCCGGCACGCCAAGCCGCGAGTTGGACAGGCCCGCACCCGTAGTGCAGGCCGTCTTGAACCCCATCTTTTCAACCACCCGGACGCTATAGCCGTCAAAAACCCCGGGCGAGACCAGCAGGTCACTGCCGGCCATCAGTTCGCGCATGCGGCGGGTGGGTTTGACGGGGGCGGTCTTGATCATGTTCATCGGGCATCTCCTTTGGCGATAGCCGCCAGCGCTGTCGTTTCTTTGGCCAGCAGTTCCTGCAATGATTTGGTGGCGCGCAGGATATGCGCGCGCATCAGCGATTCCGCGAGGTCCGCATCGCGCGTCTTCATCGCGCGCAGGATCTGCCAGTGTTCGGCATAGGCGTTTTCCCGTCGGCCCGGCATGTCGCCCGATCGCGCCCTGTAGAGGCGCAGAAGGTAATAGAGTTCATCGCAGAGCAGCGCACGGATGCGCGCGTTGCCGCTGCCTTCGGCGATCCGGACGTGCACGTCGAGCACCTCGGCGCTGTCAGGGCGGGGCTGCGAGAAGTCAGCGACCAATTCATCGAGCTCGGCATCGCTCATGTTGAGCGTGGCCAGCCGCACCGACATGCCCTCGACGGCCTCGCGCAGCTGGAAAATCTCGATCATGTCCGAGACGGACAGCTCAACCACGCGGGCCTTGAGATATGGCTCCTTGATCACCAGGCCACGGCCCTGAAACTGCTTGACCGCCTCGCGTACCGGGCCGCGGCTGACGCAGAACCGTTCGGCCAGCGCCGCTTCGTTCACGACGCCGCCCAGCGGGATCTCGCCAGAGACAAGCAGATCGAATATCCTGTCAAAAACCTGGTTGACCAGTGTAGTTTGCTCTGGACGTGGCAAAGGGACACGGCTCCTGTCAACACTTTGGGCGAATTTACCCTGTTAACTCAACTAATAGCCGAGATATTGACGCCTCGCAAGCCTGCATTGATCAAAGTGTTGACACTTTGGCATCCCGGTGTAATCTCCACCGTGAACTGACATGCAAGATGCGACCACCCGGGGAAGAGCTTGACCAAGCCGCAGATGCCACAGCTACGCGATTTTGCCGTGCCGGACGCCGAGCCCGCGCGTTGCGTCGATCTGCGCGCGCTGCTCAGCAAGCGCGCGCGGCCCTTGCCGTATTGTCTCAGGGTGGTGTTGGAAAACGTCGCGCGGCAGGCTCTGGCGGGTCGTACCTCTGCCGCCGATGTGGCTCGCATTGCCGATTGGTTGGCGCAAGGCGCGCCGGTTTCGGCGGCGCTGGACGTCACGCGCCTCATCCTGCCCGATTCGAGCGGTCTGCCCGTACTGATGGATCTGGCGGCCGCGCGTGACGCTGCCCATGCGGCGGGTGCGCCGGTAGAGGCGGTCGAGCCGCGCGTGCCGATCACGCTGGTGGTGGATCATTCACTGATCGTCGATCGGGCGGGCCAGCCGAATGCGGCGCAGCACAACCTGCTGGCCGAATACGCGCGCAATGCAGAGCGCTATAGCTTCTTCAAATGGGCGCAGCAGGGCTTTGCCAATCTCAGGATCGTGCCGCCGGGTGCGGGGATCATCCACCAGGTTCATCTGGAGCGGTTGGCAGAGCTGGTGCACATGGCGGACCTGCCCGGATACGGCCCCGTTGCCGCGCCCGAATTCGTGCTGGGCTGCGACAGCCATACACCGATGGTCAACGGGCTGGGGGTGCTGGCCTGGGGTGTCGGTGGCATCGACGGCGAGGCGGCCGCGCTGGGCCAACGTCACGTGGTGCGCATCCCGCGTGTGGTGGGCGTGCGTCTGACGGGCCGGTTGCCTGCGGGGGCGACGACAACCGATGCCGTTCTGACCATTACCGAGCGGTTGCGGCAGGTCGGCATCGGT
>Ga0209344_10000662_pt1 | contig 55349 bp, 46 predicted proteins | sample Cruoilmetagenom6_FD_187293 | JGI IMG/M metagenome (GOLD analysis project Ga0209344, IMG submission 187293) | Oil polluted marine microbial communities from Coal Oil Point, Santa Barbara, California, USA - Santa Barbara Oil Seep Sample 6 (SPAdes)... | ecosystem: Environmental > Aquatic > Marine... | reverse complement strand
CCGACTCGCATCCCGCGACTGTAGACAAGCCACGTGATGGCGACTGCGGCGGAGAGGAACCCGGAGAGGGAGCCGACACCAAGAGCCCAGCGTGCCCCGAGTTCATTGGCTGCCCAGCCGACGATGGGTGCCCCGATGGGGGTGCCGCCCGCGAAGATCGCTAGGTAGAGCGCCATGACCCGACCGCGCATGATCGGAGTTGTCGAGGTCTGCACGTAGGCGTTCGCCGTGGTCATCATCGTGAGCGAAGAGACGCCGACGATGGTCAGCGCCGCACCAAACGTCCAGTAGCTGGGTGAAAGGGCGGCAAGCAGGCACGCCAGCCCGAAGAACGCCGCACCGGTGACGACGACTCCGATTCGCGCGTGCTCGCGTCGGGCGGCCATGAGTGAACCGACGATGGCGCCGACCGCCATTACCGACGACAGTAGCCCGAACTCGGCAGCGCCTTTGCCAAATTCGGCGGTGGCCATTGTGGAGATGAAGACGGGGAAGTTGAAGCCGAAGGTGCCGACCAAGAACACCATCACCAGCACGATGAGGATGTCGGGTCTGGCGCGAACGTAGCGCAGCCCATCCCGAATCTGTCCCTTTGCTCGGCCGAGTTTGGTTACCGGGTAGAGCTGGGAGCGTCGGATGAACCACAGTGATGTAATCACGGCCGCGAAGGAGGCGGCATTGACCATGAACACCGGTCCGGATCCGATGGCGGCAACCAGCACGCCGGCGATCGCCGGGCCGATGAGGCGCGCACTCTGGAACGACATCGAGTTGAGGGCCACTGCGTTAGGGAGGTCTTTGTCGCTGACCAGCTCCGACACAAAAGCTTGACGGGAGGGGGCATCAATGGCGGTAGCAATCCCCAACAGTAGAGCGAATACGTACACATGCCACAGCTGCGCGTACCCCGAGAGGACGAGAATGCCGAGACCGAGGGCGAGCACGAACTGGCTGAACTGGGTCCACAGCAACACGATGCGGCGGTCAAAGCGGTCGGCGACGATTCCGGCGACGGGCATGAGCAGCAGGAGAGGGCCAAACTGCAGTGCCATCGTGAATCCGAGTGCCGCGGCATCATGATCGGAAAGTTCGGTGAGCACGATCCAGTCTTGGGCGGTCCGCTGCATCCAGGCGCCGGTGTTGGAGACAATTGCACCGATGGTCCAGAGGCGGTAGTTGAAGATGCGGAGGGAACGGAACATGGAGCCTACGAGTTCGAGAGTTTGAGGATAACGGGGACGGCGGCGTGGAGAGCATCATGCTCCGCTGGTGTGAGCCCGGAAAGTTCCGCGGCGAACCATTCGGCGCGGCGCTGTCGTGTCTTCTTGACCAACTCGGCACCGGCCTCGGTCGCGGCGATGAGCACTTTGCGACCGTCGTCGGGGGAGCTGGATCGCGTGATGAGCCCTTCGTCACCGAGGCAGTTGACGGTGCGGTTCATTGACGGCGGCGTTACCCGTTCGTGTTCGGCCAACGCCGCGAGGGTGCGTGGGCCGGCGTAGGTGAGCACATACAGCACGGAGAGTTGGCTGTCGCTGAGGGTGTCGTCGTGGCGTTCTTGCCGGATGCGCCGAGCTATTCGCATGAGAGCGATTCTGAGTTCGTCGTCTAGTCTCTCGGCCATTTTCGTTAGTCTAGCAAATTAGTCTTGCTAACTAAATGGCGGCTGGGGAATCGTCGCCATTCTGCTTGGAACCGCATCGCCGTACTATGGAAGAAGCAAGGAGGCCTCATGCCCAAGTTCCTGGTTCCGCGAACCGACCACACGTACACGGACGCTCACGGAGTGACAATCCACTACTACGTGTGGCCGTCCCCGGATGCGCGTGCCGTCGTGCAACTCACGCACGGACTTGGAGACCACGCGCGCCGCTATGAGGACCTCGCGCAGGAACTAGTCAACGCCGGATTCACGGTCTACGCCGACGACCACCGCGGCCACGGGGCAACGGGCCTTGACCAATACGCGGGCGACACCAGCAAGTTGGGCAAACTCGGCAAGGGCGGTCTCCGAGCCACGACCGAGAATATTCGTGAACTCAGCGCCATTGTCCGCACGGATAACCCCGACCTGCCGATCGTTCTTCTGGGACATTCGTGGGGATCGCTGATGGTGCAGGACGTGCTCAACAGGCACTCCGATGAGTACGATCTGGCCGTTCTGACCGGCACCGCTCATCGCACCTTCGCTCACATGAACAGTGGAGACCTCAACGTCAAACACAAACACCTCGGCACAACGGGCTACGAGTGGCTCAGCCGGGACCCGCAGGTTGCCGAGGACTTCGTCGAGGACCCGCTCACCTTCTACGCGGATGCGCTGAAGCTGTTTGGGCCCGCCGATGGCTTACGCCTGCTCGGGCGACCCGCTAAACGACTGAAGCGCGACATCCCGATCCTCATTCTCATTGGCGAAGAGGATTCGCTTGGTGGAGAAGACAGCATTGAAGCACTTGCGGGGGAGTACGTCACGCGCTCGCGGCTGACCGACGTCGAAGCGATCGTGTACCCGGATGCTCGTCACGAGATCTTCAACGAAACCAACAAAGACGAAGTCATCAGCGACCTCGTCGCCTGGATCGATGCGCGGCTTAAGGACTAACGGCTTAGATCAATGGCGTCGATTTTCACCGAAATTCTAAATGGTCGCTCACCGGGGCGTTTTGTCTGGGTGGATGAGAAGGTCTTTGTCATTCTCACGATCGAGCCGCGCAAACCCGGTCACGTGCTCGTTATTCCGCGCATCGAAATCGACCGCTGGAGTGAGCTCGATGAAGAGCTCGCCATGCACATCTTCCGCGTCGGCCGCCTGATCGGGCTTGCTCAACGCGAAGAGTGGCAGTCAGACCGAGTCGGACTGATGTTCGAGGGCTATCGAGTGCCTCATGCGCACCTTCACGTCTGGCCTTCGTGGAATGTCTATGAATATAGCCACACAGGCATAAACAGGGATCCCGGCAGCGATGCGCTTGACGAGGCTTTCCTGCGGCTGCGTTCCCGCCTGATCGAGCACGGTCACGGCGACTTCGTTCCGCCACTGGACTGGTCGATCCCGCAGGCTGCCGCCGCGCAATAGGCTGGGATCAGTACAACTAGATAGGGGTGAGCGATGCACGGCGAATTTAAGGTGCCAGGCGGAAAACTGGTCGTCGTCGATCTCGACGTTGTCGACGACGCGATCACCAATTTCCGGCTTGCCGGGGACTTCTTTCTAGAGCCCGATGACGCGTTGGCCGACATCAATGCGGCTATCAACGGGCTGCCGGCAAACTCCGACGCAAAGACCATTACCGCCGCGATTCAACAGGCGCTTCCCGAGGGGGCCGTCATGCTCGGCTTTTCTGCCGCGTCCGTTGCCACGGCGATCCGCCGCGCGCTGCAACGGGCTTCGTCGTGGAAGGACTATGACTGGCAGATCGTCACCGGCCCGCCGCTCGATCCGCCGGTGCAACTGGCGATCGATCAGGTGCTCGCCGAGGAAGTTGCTTCCGGTCGCCGTCAGCCGACGCTTCGCATTTGGGAATGGAACAAGCCCGCCGTCATCATCGGCAGCTTTCAGTCCCTGCGCAACGAAGTCGACCTCGACAATGCCAAAAAATATGGCATCGAGGTAGTGCGACGCATTTCCGGGGGCGGTGCCATGTTCATGGAGGCGGGCACGGTAATCACATACTCGATCTATGCCCCCGTGGAGCTGGTGCAAGGCATGTCCTTCGCTGATTCCTATGCGTTCCTCGATGAATGGGTCATCATCGCCCTCAAGTCCCTCGGCATTGAGGCGAGCTACCAACCACTCAATGACATCGCCAGTCCCACCGGCAAGATCGGTGGTGCAGCCCAGAAGCGTCTCGGTGCCGGCTCGGTGCTTCACCACGTCACTATGAGTTACGACATCGACGGCGACAAGATGGTGCAGGTTCTGCGGATTGGTCGCGAGAAGATGAGTGACAAGGGCACGAAATCGGCAGCAAAACGTGTCGACCCCTTGCGCAGCCAAACAGGAATGAGCCGAGAGGCGATCCTTGAGACCATGGTGGAGACATTCCGCGGGCTCTACGGTCTGACGGAAAGCGAGCTGACCAGCGAGGAGATTGCTCGCGCCGAACAACTTGTTGCCGAAAAGTTTGGCACCGAGGAATGGCTGCAGCGCGTACCGTGAACACCGCTGTGCGCGGCCTGACCCTCGTGCGCACTCTTGCTGCCGCGGGCGCAATCGCGCTCTTCGCTTTGAGGTGACCTGCGGGCGACCTCGCGCGTCTACGGTCTTCCCGCGTCGCTGAGGATTAGTTGGGTTAGGCTGCAGTTGGAGCGGAAAGGACAGCCTCATGCAGCAACAGGTCATCCAGTTCCTCGCCGCGATGGCGAACGAGCAGTCACGGATGCGGTTTGCAGAAGTCGTGTCAACCTCCGGCGAGTGGACCTCCGGCTCCGAACGCGCCTCCTGATTAACTCCGGTGTGCTCGTTGCTCGAGACTCGCAAGTGAGGTTGGACGCAGCTCAGCTGACCGTACTGCTCGACTTCGCTCGGGCCGAGGGCAGACCCGAACACGTTTCGCGCGTGGAACGGCTTCCGCGTCGCCGCAGCGAACGGCTGACCTTGTTGACGCACCTTGCAGCATCCGTATTCGAGGGTGGGGAACGTCTCACTGAGGCCACGCTGGGCGAGCGGTTGGAGCCGCTGGTGATGGACGTTGCCCTCGTGCGCCGAGCAATGATCGACGACGGTGTGCTCGATCGAAACTCTCGCAGTCAAGAGTATTGGCTTCGCGACGAACCGGCAGAGATCGCTGTCAGCGACTGAGCAAGTCTTGGAATTCGGGGTTGTCGGCGATGAACCCTTCAATGAATTCGCAACTGGCAACAACCCTAGCGTCGCTCTCTGCGCGCACCAGATTGAGCGCGCCGCGGGCCAGTTCCCCTGCGTGGCCTTGGCCGCGAAACTTGGGGTCGATTTCCGTGTGCACGAACACGATGCTGTCGCCCTGGAACTGGTAGTCGGCGATGCCCGCTTGCACCCCGTCAACCAGCAACTCGTAGCGGTGCATAGCGGGGTCGTTGATAACTTCGCTGGCCATAAACCAAGCCTACTAGCGGCGCAGCGGTGCGCTACCCGAACAACGCTGTGCCGCGACGGTGGAATAGTATCGATGCGTGTCTGAGTCTCATCACTCCGCATTGGCCGGAGCTCACCGCCGTACCCTCCTCGCCGCCGCAGCGATCTTCCTCGTGACTGCGATTGCCGCCGCAGCAATGTTTGTGTTGTTGGCTCCCACCCCCGAACCGTCAGTGGTCGCGGCGCCCACTCACACGGCGACCCCGACACCCACGCCTACCCCGACACCTACCCCAACCCCCACCCCGACTTTCGATAAAACCCAGTACTCGATCGATGACGCCAGCAGCCTGTGGGTCGTGGCAAACAAACTTCGGCCGCTCACTCCGGTCAACTACGAGCCCCCACTGGTATTCGTCGACATCCCCTACGTGTATGAGCCATACCTGACGCCGGATGCTGCGGCAGCCGCTGTCGAAATGTTCGCGGCCTTCAACGCCGAAACCGGACTGCAGATGCAGTCCCAGAGCACATACCGCAGTTACACGTCGCAAGAGAGGGTCTACGCGGGATGGGTGTCGAGCCTCGGGCAGCAGGCGGCCGATCTCACCAGTGCTCGCCCCGGCCACAGCGAACACCAGACAGGACTCTCGATCGATGTGAGCGCATCACCGGCGGTCTGTAGTTTGGACCAGTGCTTTGGCGATACTCCGCAAGGCCAGTGGTTGGCAGCCAACGGTTGGAAGTACGGTTTCACCTTGCGCTACCCGCTCGGCAAAACCGACATCACCGGTTACGAATATGAGCCGTGGCATATGCGTTACGTAGGCAAGGAGCTTGCCGCCGAACTGCACAACACTGGTATCGAAACGCTCGAAGAGTTCTTCGGCTTGCCTGCCGCACCGGACTACGCCTAGCCGTCAGAGCCCTAAACTCGTGTCATGACTTCCACGCCCAGTTCCGGATCAGTGCGCTACAGCTATTTGGGACCCGCCGGAACGTTTACGGAGGCTGCCCTCAAGCAAGTTCCTGAGGCGGTCGGAGCGCACTGGACGAGCGTCAACAACGTGGGTGAAGCCCTCGACGACGTCACCAGCGGTCGCAGCATCGCCGCCATGATCGCCATCGAGAATTCGATCGAAGGTGGTGTCAGCGCTACCCAAGATGCCCTCACGGCGGTGCCAAACCTACGGATTATCGGCGAATACTTGGTGCCCGTAAACTTCGTGCTCGTAACTCGGCCCGGCACGACGCTGGCCGATGTGAAGATCGTGAACGCGCATCCGGTGGCGTATGCGCAAACTCGTCGCTGGCTGGACGGCACCCTGCCGAGTCATGGCCATGTGCCGGCCAGCTCGAACGTCGCAGCCGCTGCCAACCTTCTCGAAACGGATCAGGCGGACGCAGCGGTGGCGCCACCTGGCATCACAGAGCACTACGACCTCGATGTGGTGGCAACAGGGATCGGAAACAACCAGAACGCGGTTACCCGCTTCGTTCTCGTGAGCTCCCGAACTGAATTACCCGCGCCTACCGGTGCCGACAAAACAAGCATCATTGTGGAGCTTCCCGACGATGCACCGGGGCGACTGCTGGAAATGCTGGAACAATTCGCTACGCGCGGCGTAAACATGAGTTTGATCGAGTCGCGGCCGATCGGTGATTCCCTTGGTCGCTACCGTTTCGTCATCGACCTTGAAGGTCACATCCTCGATGAACGCGTCGCCGACGCGCTGCTTGGGCTCAAACGCTTTAGCCCGCACGTCATCTTCTTGGGTAGCTACCCTCGAGCAGACAAACGCGCTACGGCAGTGACGCCCCGCTACGACAACGACGTGTTCGTCGAGGCCAGAGACTGGTTGCGGGCGATCACCTCGAATGAGCCGTGGGCACCCGAACGATAAGCGCATTGGGATCGACCCATGCATGCACTGACTTGGCGAGACCGAACGCATCCCCGTCGAGCTGAAACTCTTCCGGACTGTCGACGATCAGGTTGAGGTCGCTGCCCTTGGCGTAGCGCACATCGCGCACATCTTTGGAAAGATCGATGATGCGCCTGCCCATGACCGACTTGCGCAAGACGCCATTCTCCCAAGCGATCTTGTTCCAAATGTTGAGCCAACCGAAGCGGCCGCGAGGCACCAGCGCCGCCATATTGAGGATGCCGTCGTCTGGCTGAGCCTCCGGTAACAGCAGCAAACCGCCAGGTAGAGATCCACAATTGCCGATAATCACGGTGTGGGCAGTGAGCGAGCGGTTCGGGCCGCCATCGACGCTGTAACGGAGTTTCACCGGACGAAGCTCGGGGATCGACCGGGCAATTCCATCGACGTAGGCGAGCCAGCCGACCGCTTTCTTCAGCTTGGTGCTGGTGTTCTTGATCATCTTGGCGTCAAGGCCGAGCCCTGCCATCACCAAGAAGGCGTGCTCTTCGTGATCGTTGTTGTCACGGATGATGCTGACCATCCCGAGGTCGAGCACACGGTTGAAACCGTTGAAAGCAATATCGACACTCTCGTGGATGTTACTTGTCGGCAGATTGAGGTTGCGTGCAAGCAGATTGCCTGTGCCCGCGGAAATGATCGCCATGGCGACGCCACTGCCACGCAGCGCCTCTGCCACTGCGCGAACGGTGCCATCGCCACCGGCAGCGATCACCACGGTGGCATCGCGTCGAATGGCACTTCCGGTGACACCTTGCCCAGCATCCTCTACGGTTGTCGAGAACCAGATGGGCGTGGCCCAGTCGGCGGCCTTCGCCGCGGCGTTTACCATCTTCTTAAGCTTCGCTAGATCGACCTTGATGGGGTTATAGACAACCGCCACTTTGGGTTTTGACTTCCGGAGGCTGGGCACAGCTAAACGCTACGCTATGAATCGGTAGGCTGTAGGGGTGATTGACCCCCAAATTCTTCGAGACAACCCTGACGCCGTGCGCCAATCGCAGATTGCCCGAGGGGCGTCGGTTGAGTTAGTTGACGCTGCTATCGCCGCCGACCTCGACCGTCGTGCGCGCATCGGCGACTTCGAGGCGCTCCGAGCCGAGCAAAACAGTTTCGGCAAGAAGGTGGCTCAGGCGCCAGCAGACGAGAAGAAGGCGCTCGTTGGTGAAGCCCAAAAGCTCGCGGCCCGGGTGAAGGCCGCGCAGTTGGTTTCCACCGAGGCTGAAGCAGAATTCACCCGCATCGTAGGAGCGCTCGGCAACATCGCAGTCGACGGCGTTCCGGTGGGAGGGGAGGACGACTGGGAACTGGTACGTGAAGTTGGCACTCCCGCGTCATTCGATTTTGAACCTCGCGATCATGCTTACCTTGGCGAGCTCCTTGGCGCGATCGACATCCCCCGCGGTGTGAAGGTATCGGGCAGCCGTTTCTACTTCCTTAAGGGCGTCGGGGCGCGGCTTGAACTGGGGCTCATGAACATGGCTCTCGATCGTGCGATCGCCGGTGACTTCATCCCCCTGATTACCCCCACCCTTGTGCGCCCAGAGGTCATGGCCGGCACCGGCTTTCTCGGCGAGCATTCCGATGAGATTTACCACCTGCCTGCCGACGACCTTTACCTCACGGGAACCAGTGAAGTCGCGCTCGCTGGATACCACTCCGACGAGATCCTTGACCTCTCGAATGGGCCGCTGCGATACGCCGGTTGGTCGACCTGCTACCGTCGCGAAGCGGGTTCCGCCGGTAAGGACAACCGCGGCATCCTGCGCGTGCACCAATTCAATAAGCTCGAAATGTTCAGCTACGTGCTGCCCGAGAATGCACAGGAAGAACACGAACGCCTGCTGTCGTTCCAGGAGTCCATGCTGCAGGCGTGCGAACTCAGTTACCGGGTGATCGATGTTGCCGGTGGTGATCTCGGCTCGAGTGCCGCCCGCAAGTACGACATTGAGGCTTGGGTTCCCACTCAGGGCACATACCGGGAGCTCACCTCGACCTCCAACTGCACGACCTATCAGGCGCGCAGGCTCGACATCCGCTACCGCACGGACTCGGGCAAGACCTCCCCGGTCGCAACCCTCAACGGCACTCTCGCGACCACCCGCTGGTTGGTCGCTATCCTCGAAACCCACCAACAGCCCGACGGGTCGGTCGTAGTGCCAGCAGCGCTACGCCCTTACCTTGGCGGACTCGAAGTATTGGAGCCAATCGCGTGACTACCGGGCCGAACGATGAGCGTTGGCTGATCGCACTCGACATTGACGGCACCGTGCTGCTCGAGTCGGGTGAGATGAATGACGTCGTCGTCGCGGCCGTCGCGAAAGTCCGGGATGCCGGCCACGAGGTGATGTTGGCCACCGGTCGGTCGGTCGCCATGACGCTCCCAATTCTGCGCAAGCTGCGCATCAAACCCGAGTATGTGGTGTGTTCAAACGGGGCAATCACACTCAAGCGTGACCCCATGGGTGACGGTGGCTACCGCCGTGAATTCGTGGAGATGTTCAACCCGCGCGAAGTGCTGACCAGCATCCGAGAGACTCTGGGCTCGGCGCATTACGCTGTCGAAGACGAGGCTGGCAAATTTTTTGTCAACGGACAGTTCCCGGAAGGTGCGCTTGGCGCGATCAGCAAGGACGTGAGCTTCGATGAGCTCGTCACCGTGCAGGCGACTCGCGTTGTGGTGATCTCCCCCCAACACCACGTCGAGGACTTTCTCTCGGTCGTCGAAGAGATGGGCCTTCACAAGGTCAGCTACAACGTGGGCTGGACCGCCTGGCTTGATATCGCTCCCGACGGTGTGAACAAATCAACGGCGCTGGAGAATGTGCGATCACGTCTTGGCATTCCGCGTACGCGAGTACTCGCCATGGGCGATGGTCGCAACGACATCGACATGCTCGAATGGGCGTCGTCGCGCGGACGGGGGGTGGCAATGGGCCAGGCTCCGGATGATGTTCGCGCCGTGGCTAACGAGGTCACCGAGACCGACATTAACGACGGCGCGGCCGTGGTGCTTGACGCGTTCCCCGCAAAGCACTCGCTCTAACCAACCGAAATCGCGCGACCTCAGCGGTCGACTACGTTCGCGTGGCCGTATTCGCACGGCCGCATTCGCGGCGACGGGCCCAGCTCGAGACAAGAGCTGAGCCCGCGGCGAATTGCGTGTCTAGAGTTCGCTGAGCGCTTCGTCGTAGATGGCCATCGCACGCTCGACCTCGGCGGGCGTGACGACAGCAGGCGGTACAACGTGGATACGGTTGTCGGCAATGAACGGCAGCAGACCACGCTTGATGAGTGCGCCTTTGATCGCGCCCATCGCAGCGGCACTGAGGGGTTCACGGGTTTCGCGGTCCGCGACAAGCTCAATGGCCCAGAAGACTCCGCTTCCGCGCACGTCACCGATGCAGTCGTGCTTGGCGGCGAGGGCGGCCAAGCCGGGGGCGATGTGGTCACGGCCTATCATTGCGGCGTTCTCCACAATTCCTTCCTCTTCCATCGCTGTGATCGACGCGACGATGGATGCGGCGGCCAGCGGGTGGCCCGAGTAGGTGAGACCACCGGGGAACACGCGCTCGTCAAACGTTGCGGCAATCTCGTCGGAGATGATGACGCCGCCGACCGGGACATAACCGGAGTTCACACCCTTGGCGAAGGAGATGAGGTCTGGCTTGATGTCGAAGGCGTCGAAAGCAAACCAGTTGCCGGTGCGACCGAAGCCGGCCATCACCTCGTCGAGGATGACCAGAATGCCGTACTTGTCGGCGATGGCACGCACGCCAGCCATGTAGCCGGGCGGCGGTGTGAGCACTCCGGCTGTTCCGGGGATGGATTCAAGCAGGATCGCGGCGACCGAAGACGCACCCTCGGCCTGAATGGTGCGCTCGAGGTGCTGCAGGGCGCGTTCTGATTCCTGTTCGGGGGAGTCGGACCAGAACTCGGAGCGGTACTCGTAGGGCCCAAAGACGTGAACGTGAGCGCGTGCGTACTCGTTGGGGATGCGACGCCAGTCGCCTGTCGCGACGATCGCAGACCCGGTGTTGCCGTGGTACGACCGGTAGCGCGAAATGATCTTGTCGCGGCCGGTGTGCAGGCGAGCCATGCGGATCGCGTTCTCGTTGGCATCCGCTCCACCATTGGTGAAGAAGACCTTGTTCATGCCCTCGGGTGCGTGGTCGGTGATCTTGCGGGCTGCTTCACCGCGGATGTGGGTGGCGTGGGCCGGGGCGACGGTCGCCATGATGTCGGACTGGGCCTTGATCCCGGCGATGATCGCGGGATGCTGGTGCCCGATGTTGACGTTGACGAGTTGACTAGAGAAGTCGAGGTACTCGTTGCCTTCGTTGTCCCACACGGTGCTGCCGAGTCCACCCTCGATCACCATGGGCTTCAGGGTGCCCTGCGCCGACCACGAGTGAAACACGTGGGCGCGGTCGAGCGCGACGGTTTCTTCATTGCTGTAATTGCTGGATGTGGGCGCAGAGCTCATGGGGCACCTTTCGTGGGTGAGGTTGATACTCCCACTATCCCTCCCTCGCTGGCTAGAGAACATGCAATTATGTACAACATGCGGCGAACTCATCGACAAAATGTGAGTGCGCGAGTGACGAATCGAGAAAACCGATGCCCCCAACAATTCAATGGCTACTCACGAAGCGATCGTTGCGCCTGAGCATAGTCAGCGGCACCGCGCACGGGAACGCCAGCAGAAATGCGGGTCACACCGAACGTATGGTCACTCCCATCACCTGGGTGCACAGTTCCGACCTTGACGACCCAACACCGTTCCTCAGCAGCGGCAATGTGTTGCTGACGGACGGCTCGCAGTTCGGGTTCGATGCGAGTACCGAAACGTACGACTACGACTCCTATGTTCAGCGGCTCCTGCAGGCCGAACTCGTCGGTCTCGGCTTCGCCACGCAATTTCTGCACCAGGGCATGCCTAAGGGGCTCGCCGAGGCTTGCGAGCGGGTGGGGCTCCCGCTCATCGACATCCCGGACAGGGTTCCCTTCATTGCCGTAATCCGCGAAGTGGCCGACCAGATAGCGGCCGAGCGCAGCCAACGAATGGAGTGGTCGATCGCCGCACACAAGGCGATCTCGCGGGCCGCGCTGAAGCCGACCGGGCTGCGTTCGACCCTGATCGAACTTGAACACCGACTTTCCTGTTGGGTGGGACTGTTTGACGCCGCAGGAACCCCCGTTCCCGTTCCCTCCCAGCAGCCATCCGATGATCGATTTGCCACACCCGTGCGGGATGAGGTTGCCAGGGCGCTGCGCAAGGGGAGCCGATCATCCACAGTGCTCAGTCTCGATTCCGGTCAAGTAACCATTCAAACCCTCGGTCAGAGCGGGCAACTGCGGGGCGCATTCGCGCTGGGACGTGGCGTGCCGCTCGACCGCGCCGAGAACGAACTGGTGACGAGCGTGATCGCGATGGCGACGCTGGCACTGGAACAGAACCGTGAGCTGGATGCGACCCGTGGTCATCTGCGGTCATCCCTGTTGGAGTTGCTCATTGCGGGAAGACAGTCCTCGGTGCGCGAAATTGCCGACGACCTCTGGGGTGCTCTCCCGGGGGAGCCTCTGAGAGTCGTGGTGATCGCGAGACAACTGCACAGCCACTTCGTGCTTGATGCACTCGAAGCGTTAGCGCTTGACACTGCCGGGCGGGTCTTCTTCGCGGTGCGGGGTGGCACCATCGTGGTGCTCGCCGAATCCGATGCTGTCAGTGCGGTGGAGCAGCTTATTGCCGGCCACGCCCTCGTGGCGGGAACCGCGGCCGCCGCACACTACGCGGACCTCAGTGACGCGCTAAGCCAGGCATCCAGTGCCCTTCAGTCGCGAGCAGGCGAGGCCGGCATCACCGACTTTGACACGATCGCCGAGTCCGGAATGCTCGGGGTTCTGCAATCCGCCGGCGCCGAGCGAGTCGCGAAACGACTGCTGACGCCATTGACCGACTTCGATGCTCGACACTCTGCACCACTGGTTCAGACGTTGCGCAGCTGGTTCGAAAACGACTGCTCTTGGGGAACGACCGCGATCAGCCTGGGCGTTCACCGGCACACGGTGCGCTCGCGGGTGGATCAAGCGGCGAGCATTCTCGGGCTCGATCTCGAAACAATTGAGGGTCGGCTCGAAGCGTGGGCGGCGCTGCGGATGCTCCGATAGGCGCGTTACCCCCAATTCGAGCGTTCTAGCCTGCCTGTCAGGAACCGAGTGCGGGCATCCGATACACTCTGAACTTGCGTTACGCAGGGAGGGCTGTCCGAGCGGCCGATGGAGCCAGTCTTGAAAACTGGTGGGCAGAAATGTCTCGTGGGTTCGAATCCCACGCCCTCCGCTCTGCGTGCCACATCCTGTCTCCGGTGTTTGAAAGGAAAGTGCGATGAGTGAACTTCGTCCACGGTCAGAGCTGCGCTCGCGCTCTGTCTCTCGCACAAACCGAAAGCAAGCACCGAAAGTTCAGGGTTTGGCACGCCACGGTCGGCTGAAGAAACGGGGCCCCTGGGGCTCCATCGCCAAGATCGTTGCCGCCTCGCTTGCCGTGCTTCTGGTCAGTGGCGCCGCCGTCGGGGCTGTCGCGTTCGACAGCATTTACGGTCAGCGAGACACCGTTGCACTCATCGGTGAAACCGAGGGTCCCCCGCCGCAGATCGGCAGTTTCGAGGGTGGGTTCAACATTCTCATCGCCGGCAGCGACACACGCGACGGGCAGGGTGGAATCGGCGGAACAGTGGAGGACGCTTCTGGCGAACTCAACGACGTCAACATGATTCTGCATGTGGCCGCAGATCGCCAGTCCGCGGTGGCAATCAGCTTTCCGCGCGACATGGTGATGGGCATCCCCGAATGCCCGAGTCTCAACGGGGATTACAACAAGTACTACTCGACCGAAGCTCTCAACACAGCGCTCTCCTACGGCGGATTACCCTGTGTCGCCCTCACCCTTTCAGAATTTACCGGCCTCGACATCCAATTTGCGGGAATCATCACGTTCGACGGCGTCATCGAGATGACGAACGCCATTGGCGGAGTCGACGTCTGCATCGATGGCCCCCTCGTCGATCCGTACACCGGAATCGACCTTCCCGAGGCGGGCACCTACAGCCTCTCCGGTTGGAAAGCGCTCGCCTTCTTGCGCTCGCGTCACGGGATTGGTGACGGTAGCGACCTCACGCGCATCAGCTCTCAGCAGGTGTACCTCTCCTCACTCGTGCGAACCCTCAAGAGCTCTGAGACGCTCAGCGACTATAAGAAGCTGTACAACCTTGCCGATGCCGCCATCACCAACATGCAACTGTCCAACAGCCTCGCGGATGTGCCGACCATGGTGTCCATCGCGCTCGCGCTGAAAGATATTCCCCTGGACCGCATCCAGTTCGTGCAGTACCCGGGAACAACCGGCGGTACGGGTGTGTACACGAACAAGGTGCAGCCGAACTTGTACCTCGGCGACCAGATGATGGCCTACATTGCTGCGGACCAGCCGTTCACCCTTGAAGACATCGGTGACGATCAAGGGTCGATCGTCGACCCCAACGCCCCCGTGGCTGAACCCACAGCAGAGGCAACCGACGGTGCGACGGCGACTGCTGAACCCGTCGAAGAAGACTTGCCGGTGCTAGATATTCGCGGACAGAGCGCCGCCGACTACACCTGCTCGGTCACGAACAACTACTAAACGGGCCGATTTCTGGCTCGGTTCGTCGTTCGGCTCATGACCCGTTATGATTGCTGAGTACGTCTGGAGACGTCGCATAGTCCGGCCTAGTGCACCACCCTGCTAAGGTGGAGTACCCGAAAGGGTACCAGGGGTTCAAATCCCCTCGTCTCCGCCATTTGTTGCTTCATTCTCGGAACATTTCTGGGGTCCGCTGACGTTGAACTAGTTGATGTCACTTCTTCCGCGCTCCCAGCCTCCCGCCGTTTCCCTGTCCCTCGTGCAGGGAGGCACCACGGATGATCTGGCTCTCGGTGCCGGGACTGACGGCCGTTTCACCCTGATGGTGTTCTATCGGGGACTGCACTGCCCGGTCTGCCGCAAGCAGATCCGAGAGATCGACGCCCAGATTGAGGAACTACGCGCCGCAGGAGTGGGGCGAGTCGTGGCGATCAGCATGGATACGCTGAAACGAGCCACGATCTCCGTCAACGACTGGGGGATAGAACACCTACCCATCGCCTACGGGCTCAGCGAGGCTCAGGCGCGGGAGTGGGGCCTCTACATATCGAGCGGCGTCAAGAAGGGGGAACCCGAGCGCTTTAGCGAACCAGGGATGTTTATTCTTGACGCCGACAACACCCTGTTCTGGAGCAACATTTCCAGTATGCCATTCGGCCGGATGCCGGTGCGGGCGATCATCAGCGGCCTCAATTACGTGACCGAAAACGACTACCCGGCGCGCGGCACGGTGGCGCCAGACGGTCAGTAGCTGCACGCTGGAATGATGCCCCTCCGCTAGAAGCTAAGCTCAGACGCTATGGCAGCTGGCGCAACAATTCACACGTTCACGGTGCAACTCGCTGATGTGGATCGTGGCGTGTACGACGATTTCACGCTTCGCGCGGCTCGTCATCCGTCCGAGACCGACCTCTACATGGTGACGCGCCTACTGGCGTATTGCCTCGAGTACCAAGAGGGGATCGCGTTCAGCGAAGGCATTTCCTCGACGGATGAGCCCGCCGTTCTCGTGCGTGATCTCACCGGAAAGTTGCTGGTCTGGATTGAGGTGGGCGCGCCCGATGCTGCGCGACTGCACCACGGAAGCAAGTCGGCTGAGCGTGTTGTGGTCTATACCCACCGCGACCCGCTGAAGGTCGCTGCGGCCTGGGCCGGCAAGAAGATCCATCGCGTCGAAGACATCACGATGCACAGCTTTGACCCCGGATTCATCGAGGACGCTGTGGCTGCACTCGAACGCCGCAACACGGTGACTATTTCGCTCACCGAGGGTCAGCTCTATCTGGACCTGAATGGCACAAACCTGACATCGGTCGTGCACAACCACGGCGCAATCTAGCTGGAATGTGCTGTCAGGAGGCCTTGCTCTGGTCGACTGGCGGCTCTAGAGGCACGCACTTCGCCGTTAAAAACCGCACCCTTTGGCGCTGGCTCAACAGTTGCCTGAATTGTGTCAAACCGCTCGAGTTCGCGGCCGCGCTCTCTGAAACAATAGGGGCGGGGCCGCGCGACACCAAGGCGTTATCGCCCCGCGACAGTGCAGTCGGAAGGAACCTGATGCAGCGCGAACACAGCGACGAGATAAGCCGATGGAATGCCCGCCAAGAACTGGCTGAGGCAATGATCCCCCTCATCGGTGGGCTGTATCGCAACCATGGTGTCGTGACCTCAATCCACGGTCGGCGTCTCATCAATCAATCGCCGGTAGAAGTACTCAAGGCACACCGTTTTGCCCGCCAGCTCAACGAGAGCGAACTGCCGATCGAAGAGACGATGCCGATCATGGTTGCGTTATCGAGCATGGCACTGAATTCGGCATCCATCGACTTGGCGAAACTGGTGAACCGTTACCGGGAAGTTGGCGGCGCCCTCGATGAGTTCCTTGTTGCCGAAATGGCACCGGTGCTGAGGAACGGTGCAGACGGCAAACCGGCCGGAGCCGATGTTGTTCTCTACGGTTTCGGACGCATTGGTCGGCTACTTGCGCGCATTCTCATCGCGCATGCCGGAAACGGTGAAGGGCTTCGCCTTCGAGCCATCGTCGTGCGTCGCGGGTCTGACAACGACCTCGTTAAACGTGCCAGTCTGCTGCGTCGCGATAGCGTACATGGCCCCTTCGAAGGCACGATCTCCGTAGACCCTGACGCGAACACCATCCTTGCCAACGGCACCCTGATTCAGGTGATCTACTCGAACGATCCCTCCACAATCGACTACACCGAGTACGGAATTTCGGATGCCATCGTCGTCGATAACACCGGTCGCTGGCGTGACCAGGCCGGCCTCGGTCAGCACCTCGCCTCGACGGGGGTAAAGCGCGTCCTGCTGACGGCGCCCGGCAAGGGAGAGATCAAGAACATTGTGTACGGACTCAACCACGACACCATCGCCGATGCCGACACGCTCCTCTCCGCAGCATCCTGCACGACCAATGCGATCTCGCCGGTACTGAAGGCAATCCACGACGCCTACGGCATCGAACATGGCCATGTCGAGACGGTGCACTCGTACACGAATGATCAAAACCTCACCGACAATTTCCACGCGGGTAATCGTCGTGGTCGTTCGGCACCGATGAACATGGTCATCACCGAAACCGGTGCCGCGAAGGCAGTAGCCAAGGCTGTGCCGGAGCTTGCCGGGCTGCTCACCGGGAGCGCCATCCGAGTACCTACCCCCAATGTCTCGATGGCGATTCTGAACCTCAACCTCGCGACCGCAACCACGCGCGACGACGTCAATCGCTACCTACGGGAATTGTCGCTTGATTCGACCCTGCAACAGCAGATCGACTTCATCGATTCACCCGAAGTGGTGTCCAGCGACTTCATCGGTTCGCATCGCGCCGGCATCGTCGACGGTCTCGCCACGATCAGTTCGGGCAAGTACCTAGTGCTGTACGTCTGGTACGACAACGAGTTCGGATACACCAGCCAGGTGGTGCGCGTAGTCGAACATATGGCGCAAACTCATCCGCAAGTTATTCCCGAACGCGCCGCAGTCGGTTCATAAGTATCCCAACCGTGATCGTGTTACGGCTCCGGCTAGTGCACTGCCCGTAACAAAGGGACGATCTCAAGGTTGTCGTGTGACGATCGGGTCATGAACGATTCCGCCCTCCCCGTCATTGACCTTTCGCTGCTCGATGGCGGCCCCGAGTCGGCCGAGAAGTTTCGTGACGATCTGCTGACGGCGACCCACGATGTGGGGTTCTTCTACCTGGTCGGGCACGGTGTTGACGAGAAGTTGATGGATGATCTTCTGGCAGCATCCCGCGAGTTCTTTGCCCTGCCCGACGACCAGAAGTTGGCCGTTGAAAACGTCAACAGCCCGCAGTTTCGGGGCTACACACGAGTGGGTGGGGAGCTCACCGAAGGCAAGACGGACTGGCGCGAACAGATTGACGTGGGCCCCGAACGCGACGTTGTCGACAACGCTGCCGGACTCGCCGACTATTGGCGCCTCGAAGGCCCGAACCTGTGGCCGGTTGCGGTGCCGCAGCTTCGCGAGTTGGTCAACGAGTGGAATGACAAGCTCAGTGCCGTTTCGTTGCGGTTGTTGCGCGCCTGGGCCCACGCGCTCGGCGCGCCGGAGGATGTGTTCGATCACGCCTTCGCCGACAAACCTTTCCCACAATTGAAGATCGTGCGGTACCCCGGCGAGTCCAACCCCGACCCCAAACAGGGTGTCGGCGCTCACCGTGATGGTGGCGTGCTGACGTTGCTGATGGTGGAGCCGGGCAAGGGCGGCCTGCAGGTCGACTTTAAGGGGGAGTGGGTGGATGTTCCGCCCAAGCCGGGTGCCTTCGTCGTCAACATCGGCGAGATGCTCGAGCTTGCGACCGAGGGTTACCTCAAGGCGACGCTGCATCGCGTGATTTCACCGCTGATCGGGGATGACCGCATCTCGATTCCGTTCTTCTTCAACCCGGCGCTCGACACCGTCATGCCGCAACTACAGTTGCCGCCCGAGCTCGCCGCTCAAGCGCGCGGGCTCTCGTTGGACCCCACGAACAGCCCCATCCTCGAAACTTACGGCGACAATGCTCTCCGCTACCGAATGCGGGCGCACCCCAACGTCGCCCAGATTCATCACGATGATCTGATCCAGGGCCCGCGGGGTGCGATCTAAGGCTGCTCGTTGTCGTTAGGGGCGACGAGGGGCCAACCCGCTTGAGCCTCAGTGTCCTCCTTGGCTTCACCGCATTCCACCGGGCGCAGCCCTCTCGCAACTACGGGCCTATTGGCTTCGCATTGCCGCCTGCACCCGTTTGGTATATCGTTTGATCAGAATCTTTGCCGTCGATGAGAGCCGGAGCAAGCTGTGGCGCACTTCCTGAACCGTGAACCTGTCAGAGAGCGCACCGCAAAGCCCGCCTCCGTGTGGCACCCCTCGGAAACTCAGGAGATTACGTTTCCGAGGGCTGATTTGGGCCCCAAAACTGCCCCGAAGCGCTATATCGAGGGCGCTGTTCCTGAATTTCCGACAACGGGCACCGGCACCAGGCACACCCCGGCTGTCGGCGTCGCGGCGAGTTATGAAACACAAGAGCGCGAAGGTGTCGCGCTAGCAACGAAGGAGAACACTCAGTGAGATTTGCACGACTCGGCCCAGTGGGCTCAGAGATCCCCGTTGTGCTGCATGAAGGCGGTGCATTCGATCTGACGTCAATCACCGCAGACATTAATGGCGCCTTTCTCGCCAGCGGCGGCGTCGCGGCGGCGCGTGCCGCCCTCGAAGCGGGCACACTGCCGGCTATCCAGACCGAAGGCGTGCGCGTCGGTGCGCCCGTCGCTTATCCAGGCAAGATCGTCTGCGTAGGCCTCAACTACAGCGATCATGCGGAAGAGACCGGCGCGACGCTACCCGACGAGCCGGTGATCTTCATGAAGGACCCCAGCACGATGGTCGGCCCGTTCGATGACGTGTTCATTCCCCGCAACAGTGAGAAGACAGACTGGGAGGTCGAGCTCGGTGTCGTCATTGGCAGTACCGCTCGCTACCTTGAATCCCCGGATGCTGCTGCCGCCGTCATTGCCGGTTACGCGGTTTCACACGACGTTTCCGAGCGCGAATTCCAACTCGAACGCGGTGGCACGTGGGACAAGGGTAAGAGCTGCGAAACTTTCAACCCGTTCGGGCCGGAGCTTGTGACAGCAGATGAAGTAGCCGATCCGCAAGATCTGGGGTTGCGGCTGTCGGTGAATGGCGTTGAGCGTCAGAACGGTACAACCGCGAACATGGCATTTGGCGTCAATTACATCGTCTGGTACCTCAGCCAGTTCATGGTGTTGCGCCCAGGTGATGTCATCAATACAGGCACGCCGGCCGGTGTTGCCATGGGGATCGCCGGTCAGCCCTACCTGCGCGAGGGAGACGTCGTTGAGCTCGAGATCGATGGGCTTGGCCGCGCACGACAGAGGATGGTTCAGGCATGAGTGGCGAATTTGATGGTCTCGTTGCGGTAGTTACGGGTGGAGCGTCCGGTATCGGGCTCGCGTGTGCGCTGACCCTCGCCGAGCGCGGTGCAGTAGTCGCGGTACTCGACCTCAACACGGATGGGCTGGATGCTCGGCTGCTCGGTTTCCGCGCGGATGTCTCAGATCGCGCCTCCGTTGTCGCCGCGATCGCCGCCGTGGGCGAAAAGCTCGGTGGCATTGACATCGTCGTCAACAACGCTGGCATCAGTGCCGTCGGAACTGTTGAAGAAAACGACGATGCGGAATGGGCTCGTGTGCTCGACATCAACGTGACGGGCATGGCTCGAGTGTCGGCAGCGGCGTTGCCGTGGCTGCGCAAGTCGCAGCATGCGGCAATCGTCAACCTGTGCTCGATTGCTGCACTCAACGGCTTGCCGCAGCGTGCGCTCTACGGCGCGTCGAAGGGTGCCGTTCTCGCGCTGACCTACGCAATGGCAACGGATCATGTGGCGGAGGGGGTTCGCGTCAACGCAGTCAGTCCCGGCACTGTGGCGACTCCTTTCGTGGATCGCATGCTGCAAGGATTCGACGATCCTGTGGCTGAACGTGCTGCTCTGGATGCCCGCCAGGCCACTGGGCGCATGGTGGAGCCGACAGAGGTTGCTGGTGCCGTTGCCTATCTGGCGAGCCCCGCATCCGGTTCAACAACCGGTACAGCGCTTGAAGTTGATGGCGGAGTTACTCACCTGCGCGTCCGGAAATAGGCCGTCGCGGGTGCCCGTTGACCAAAGTGTCATCTGGAGGGTCAAACCGCTGGTATAGTTTTCTGGTTGGCGAAAGCCGATCGGATGCGCCCGTAGCTCAGCGGATAGAGCAATTGACTACGGATCAATAGGCCGGGGGTTCAAATCCCTCCGGGCGCACCAAACAAAACGGGCCCGATCAGCACTTCCTCGTGGAGTGCGATCGGGCCCGTTTTTCTTTTGCCCAGACCTTGCCCGTACTTCGAAATGTTTTGGGTCGAGAATCCTCTCAAAACGAGCGGTGCGGCACGACATAGGACCAGCGGTTGTCTGGGCTCTGACGCCGAGATGCCGTCCTGAACCCGGTCAGCGCGGGATACAGGCGCCGCCCACTGTTTGCGCGAGCAAGCCCTCCCCGAGTCCGTGAACCTCGATGGCGACCTCGGTCATGGACGACTCGGGCGCGAGTGCCTCACGTGTGTCGTCACACACCGTCATGGCGAGCTGGGCGGATTCCACGCCGTAGACCGTGACGTGGATGCCGGGACCGAGGCCGACTAGGCCGCGGTACCCGCTCTCCAACCAGCCGGCAACGCCGACGCGAGACCGTATTTCGTCCCAGTCGAGGGGACGGGCTGCCTCGAGACCGACGTCGACCGAGCTGTCAGTAGCGGTCTTGAGGAGCGACTCCTCCTCATCGTCCGCCGAGCCCGAACGCAGCCCGACTTCGGTGACGAGCGCCCGAATCGAGAATTCGCACCGGTCGTGGATCGTCCGATCCAAATCGTCGAGCACGGCGTACCACTTCGTCCGAAACGTGCTCGACGACTCGTCCACCTCGGCGAGCGAAACCAACTCGTTCGTTACGCCTCGTACATCGGGAGATGCCACCTCGCCGAGGGCGACAAGATTGGCGATGATGGCGGAGTTCCGCTCGCCGCCCGAGTCAATCAGACCTTCGGCGACGAGGGCTGCCGCGGCACACTCTTCGTCCTCCGCGGTCACAGCGCTGCGCTGGTCGCGAAAGCAACCGGTCAGGCCGAACACGACGACCGCGACCATCGCGATGAGGCGTAGCGTGGGGACAACTAGCATCAGCCGACCTCCGAACCGGTGTCGATGCCGAGGTAGTCAGGCATCTTCGATTCCAGGCAGTCGACCATCACGTCCGGGTTTGTCCACGCGTCAGTGCTGTCGGCCCAGTTGACGCCGCCGGCATCAGCGATGTCGTACAGGGTGACTCCGATGCTGGCCACCGTCATCACGTTCCCGAACCCGTCGAGGGCTGCGCTCCCTTTCTGCAACTGCAACGAATGCTCGTAGGCATTCCTGGACGCTGCAAGGTCGTCGATCACGCTGGTGGTGCGGATTGCGTTCGTCACCTCGATCTCTGCGTCGTTGGCCAGTTGCGCCAGACTCATGGCATAACCCGTCGCGACCTCCGCTCCACCGGCATTGCCAAGGGCCGACGCGGCAGCGCTGTCGTCGTCGGAAACTCCCTCTGCCGCTCCGCCGTCATCGAGCGCCCACACGGCGGCACACGTGAACCCGCTGCCAACCCAGTCCACCGTTTGCTGCGCATCGTTGACAAACGTCGCGAAGTCCCCGGTATTGGCGCCGAGATACTCCAGCAATGAGTTCGTGGCACCCAAGACACTCACGACTCCGGAAATGGCACCAATCGGCCCTACGCCCATGAAGAATTCGCCCGCCAGCATCGACGCCAGGCCGCCGGCCTTGCGTACGGATTCCGCAAGAAAGTCGCCGGCGTCGTAGGCGACGTTCTCGACGTCCTCCCAGAACGTTGTCTCGCGATAGGAGAACCCGATAGTTCGGTCCTGGTCCATCGTGACCGCCAGCGGGTTGACGAACCGGTCGCCGTCAACATCGCCGACCCAACCCTGCCATACGTGGCTGTCGTTCCTTTGGTGATCCGAGCGCGGGACGAAGCCGCCGGGCATCGTGCCACGAAGGAAGATTTCGGTGCCAACGATGTATTGGCCGCCGGCGCCGGAGGGCGCCGAATCACCCGAGGGTTGACAGTTGGGTGCTGGCCCGAACTCGGTCATCCCGGGGTCTCGCAGCGTCAGCTCGACGCACTGCACCTCATAAACTGCCCGGACCGTCAGGACCGGTTCGGAACCGTTGAAATCGACATCGGCCAAATCGTTCGCACTCTCCGTGACGTCGCCTTCCCAGCGCACGAAGTCGAAGGCGTCGACAACCAACGGAGCGAGCACGGTCGAGGAGCCAACCTGCCAGGCGCCACCGTAGGCCTGGAACAGGCAGTCGGGGGCATCGCGATCAGGATCGGCGAGCTGTACGAATCCCTGCGGTGCGCTGGTGGTCTCCGTACGGCCGTCGGGATACACGAGTTGGATCTCAGGGATGACGGCGACGCAGGTGTCGAGCACGGCGTCCAACGTCCCGCGCGGCGGGAGTTCTGGCGTGGCGGTCGCACCGGCGACGCTACGCAGCCCGCCGCTGCCCCAATCGGCCTGGAACGCCCAGCCGAGCAGCGGGTTGCCGCTGGTCGCCTCGCCGACGAAGGTGAGGCTGTCCGTGGGGCCGTGGGTCTCACCCGACAGTTCGCGCGCCGGGCCGTCGGCCAGCGAACCGGAGAGACAGAACGGGCTCGAGGGCGTGGTTGTCGACGCCAAGGCATTCGCTCCCTCGGCCACGCGCACGTCGACCGCCACGCAGCCGACCCGTGAGGCGAGGAACGTGGGGGTTAGCGTCACGTCGTCGTCGGTCGGCACCGTGAGGAACCGGATGGTGTCCGATTCGGCGTCGCTGTGATTCCAGCGGCCGAACACCCCGACATCGGCGACGGCTTCGAGGTGAACCTCGCCCCCGGTGCGGTACAGGTCGGGGTCGTCGGATGTCGGGCAGTCGCCGACGCGGTCCCGCTCGACGTGCCCCTCGGAGCCGGCGAACCGCGATCCGAAGCGGATGTCGAGGCGGCTGCACAAAGAGAAGGATGCTTCGACCGACTGCACCGCCGGATCGTCCTCCACCGTCACCGTGCTGGTCCACTCGACAACCCGGGCACGCAGCTCCTCATCGAACACTCCGCCCTCGGAGCCGGCGTCATCCGTGCGCTCCCAGCTGGTGAGGTGCGCACCGTCGTCGGCCCGTGCCACCAGCTCCACCTCGCTGCCGGGCACGTAGCCCCGCAGATCGGTGAGCGGGTTCCCGCAGTTGGTCGCCGTCGCAGCTTCGGCGATGCCGGGCCCCCGGGTCACCACGCGGAGATCGATGCACGTCTGGCCGAAGAGTCCTTGGATCGAGAGGTCGTCGTCCACGACTTGGGTGGGTTCGCCGAGCTGAAAACCGTAGAACGACATCCCAGGGAACGCGTCGGCGGTGGCCACGAGAGTGGTGCCCGCGAGGAACGAGGCGCGCTGGAATCCGTCGAGGCGCTGCCAGCCGGCATCGCCGTCAGGGCAGTTCGGCGCCGGCGTGATGCTGAGAGCGCCGCCGATGGTTCTCAGGCTGTTCAGCACCGTCTCGGAGTCAACCCAGTCCACCGTGTGACAGTTCCACTCCCGCAGCAGGGTGGCGCGCAGCAGAGTGACTTGGCCTTCACCGTCTCCCACGAACACGTCAAGCACGAAGCCGCGAGTCGTGCCAAATCCTTCCCAGTCGACGCCGACCGCGTCGTAGTCCGGGTTGACGACCGGGTCAACTACGACCTTCACCGCCGTTCCCGGAAGGTACCCGGCGCCTCCGTTGCAGTTGCCCGGTGTATCGAAACTTACCGAACCTTCATCCACGCTGATCCCGATGACCTCCAGATGGTGGCACTGCAGCGGAATGACGGGCAGGACCAGGTGCGACGGCAGGTAACGTTCGTCGCCGGCGAAAGCCACGGTCACGTCCTGGGAGATGCCAGATGCCCCCGCGGGGACCACGCTTTCGCAGACTCCGACGGCAGCTCCAGTGCAGTGCTCGCCAAAGATGTTTGCCATCACCTCACCCCCGGCATGTTCGGGAACCTCCCACTGGACAACGACGCCGTCGCCGGTGACAGGCGGGTCAGGTTCAACCGATGCGAGCACGCTTGACGCTCGGCGAGTGACGTCAACCTCGCGGCTCAGCGACACTGCGGGCCCATACGAGGCGTCACCCGAATACTCGGCGGTCAGGGTCCTGGTTCCCGTATCGCTCCACGACAGCGTGCAGCTTCCACCGGCGGCAGAGACAGAACACTCGGTGCCGGTGCCGTCGGTGATGACGATCGTCCCCGTCGGCGACGGCGCTTCCAACGGCGGAGCGTGCGAGACCGAGGCCGTGACCTCAAGCTCGTCGTCCCAGGCAACGGTCCCAGCACCGACGTCGAGGCTGACATCGGACAAGTACTCCGCGACCACGTGATCACGAGAGGCCGAACTGCCGGCAAACTCGGTGCTGCTGGGCTCGAAGATGGCGGTGACTTCGCTCGTGCCGCTCGGGAACGACGGGAGAATGTCGAAGCGAGCGACCGAGCGGCCGTCTCCGTCAGACACAACTGAGATCGGGCCTGCAAGGGGTGTTCCGTCGAGAGTCAGTCGCACGGTGCCCGACGGCGACGTCAGAGTGCTCAGCGCGTGAACCAGGACCGTCACCGTGACCGGAGCGTCTGGAAGCGTCGGGCCGTTGCTGCCCACACTGACCGAGGTGGGGTACGGGTCAACCGAGTGGACAACCTCGAGTGAGGCGGATGATACGTAATTCGGGCCGCTGAAACGCGCCTGGAGGATGTGGTCGCCGACAGTGTCGAACGAGGTCAGAAGGGTCGCCTCGACATGACCTTCAGTCGTGGAGCGGAAAGCTGCGGTGCCAATCACATCGCTGCCGTGATCGAAGGTGACCATTTCACCAATGGGTGGCAGCGCACCGTCGGGCACAGTGATCCGGGCCGTCAGGAGCACGCTTTGGTCGAGAACCGACGGCGTCGGGTCGGCCGACAGCACCAGCTCGGTCGGCGCAGCTTGGACGGTGACGTCGACGGTGGGCGACTCAGTGTCGACCCAGCCGAGACCATCGAACGATGCGGACAACTCATGGGTCCACGCGCCCAGATCACTCGGGGTCAAGAAGTTCGCGACGAGCTCGCCGGTCCGCTCAAGCGGACCCCGTATGCTCGCGCCGCGGTCGAAAATCTCGAAGTCGCCACGCGGCACGCCCGCTGCGGGCGCGACAGGGCTGACGGTGACCGTGACCTCAGCCGTCTGCCCGTAGTAGGGGTTGGCAGGCACGGTGACCAGCTGCACCTCGACCTCGCCGGGGTTCACGTGCACGTTCGTGCTTGTGAGTGCCGGAGCATGATCGGTGCCACCGCTGTACTCGGCGCGGATCACCGCGTTGGCGCCCCGGCCGAGTGGTGCTGGCACCGTCACTGAGGCGGTGCCAGCGCTGTCGAGAGAGGCGACGATCGGGGTGGTGATGCCGAATTCGGAGAAGGTGATCGATCCGGTCGGGTCAAGCCCGCTGCCATCGCGATCCACGACTGTCACAGTGAACGTGACCGGCTGCCCGGTTACCGCATCGGTCAGTGCCGGTGTGAGCTCGATCGATACCGGCCAGCGTGTCACCTCGTGGTCGCCAACCGTTTCGGAGGACGCGAAATCGCTCGACCCGACGTAGCTGGCAGAAAGCGAGTGGGTGCCCAGATCGAGAGCGGAGACTGTCAGCGCTGCGTGCCCGGAACCGTTAAGAGTCGCAGCGCCGAGAACCGTCGGCCCGTCGAAGAAGGTCACCAGGCCGGTGGGGGTGCCTGCTGCAGGCGCGATGGCGGTGACCGTTGCGGTGAGTGTGACCGTCTCGCCGATCCGGCTTGGGACTGGCGCCGTCTCGAGCGTCGTTGCCGTCAAACCTTGGAATACGTCCTGTGCGATGACATCCTCTGAGGTTGAGAACGAAGAATCGCCGTCGTAGCGGGCCGTGATCACCGTGGTGCCAACGTCGAGAGCATCGGTCGTGAATGACGCGACACCTGACCCGTCGAGGGGGATTGAATCGAGCACGACCGACCCTGCGAGGAAGGTCACTTCGCCGGTTGGCGTGCCGGCACCCGGCGCCTGCACCGACACCGTCGCCGTGAAGGTGACAGGTTGACCTTCGGCGGAGGGAAGAGCTGACGACGTTAGGTCGGTGGAGGTGAATGCCTTCTGCACCGAGTGGTCGAACGGGGTCGATGAGCCGGGGAGGTTGACAGCGTCGCCCTCATAGCTCGCCGTCAGCGTGTGGGTGCCGACGTCAAGCGTGGCAGTGAACACCGCGGCGCCGCTCGCGTCGACAGTCGTGCGGAAAATCTCGGTTTCTCCGTCTTTGACGGTCACTTCGCCGGTCGGTGTCACGCCTGGTTCCGTTGCCGCAGCGATGGTGAACGTGACTTCTTCGCCGGTGCGACTGGTGACCGGGCCATCGAGCGTCACGGTCACCGGAGCGCGGACGGTGTGCTCCACGGATCCTGATGCACTGGGAAAGTTGCTGTCGCCGCCGTAGTTCGCGCCGATGGTGCGCACCCCGGCGGCCAAGGTCGACGTCGTCAGCGTGGCGATGCCATCGATGAGCGCAGCGGTGCCCAACGGGGTGGTCCCGTCGACGAAGGTGACCGACCCGGTCGGGACGAGGGGTCCCTCGGACGCGGACACCACGGCAGTCAGCGTTGTCAGGTCTCCGAGAACGCTGGGGGATGGGCTGACGGTGACATCCACGGCGGTGCCGGGGACGACCACCTGGTGGGCAATCGAGTCACTGCTTGTGGGGAAGACGCCGTCACCGCTGTAGCTCGCGCTGAAGGTGTGCGAACCGCCCGCGAGACCTTCAAGAGTCGTGGAGGCTGTGCCGCCGGCTAGGGTTACGGTCTCGATCGTGCCGGACGTGTCAGAGAACGTGACCGAACCCGTCGGTCCGCCGGCGGGACCGTCGCCGGTGACGGTTGCCGTCAGTGTAACCGCCTCGCCGAGATTGCTTGGGGACGGTGACGACTCGAGATTGAGGGCGCTGGTCGTGGTGACCACCTGATGGACCACCGAGTCGCTGCTCGTTGCGAAGACACCGTCGCCGCTGTAGTTCGCGGTGAAGATGTGCGAACCGTCCGCAAGCCCTGACACCGTTGTGGATGCCATGCCGTCAACCAGAGGAACGGTGTCGATAGTGCCGGACGCGTCGGAGAATACGATCGAACCGGTCGGCACGTCAACCGTGCCTTCCTCGCCGTAGGCGTAAGCCGTCAATGTCACCGTCGCGCCGGGGCTACTCGAGAACGGTGACGTCTCGAGGCTGGTGAAGCTGGTGGTGGCGCTGGCTGGTGAGACCTCGAAGGAGTGCAACCCCGAGGCAGCCGCCGCGGATGGGGGTGCAGCCGTCGCGGAGGAGGCAGGGGACAATGCTGGCGCGGCGACCAAGGCGATGATGAGGCCGAATGCGGTGGCGTGCATGATGGGGCGCGGTCGGAGCTGAGGATCGGCGACCGTGATGGTCGCCGGGGAGCGCGGGGTCACTGACCTGAACAATGCGGTCAGGACGGCGATAGGGACACCGGTGAGGACGACTTGGGTCACGACGAAGAGTACGAGGATCGCGGCGAATGGCGCATCGGTCCGCTGCACAGTGTCGAACGCGACCGCGACGATCAGGAACGAGATCCCTGTCAACGCAATGACGATTGCCCCGATCGTGCCGGAGTCGGCGACCGATTGCCGGCTCCGGGCCAACGCGGCCCGTCCGGCATGTCGCTCGAGGCTCGCGGCAGGGATGAACAATGCCCAACGTACGATCAGACGGACGGGCTCAAAGAACGGCAGGGCGCGAAGGAGCGAGGTCCGTGGTGTCGGCCATTTCGCGTTCCTGCCCCGGTCGCGGAGTGCGGCGGCGATCGGTGCACCAAGCAGACCGATGATTCCCGCGATCACGAAGAATGGCGCGAGCAGGAACAAGACCGCCGATCCGACAAAGACGAGCACTTTTGCGCTGGCCAGTGCGGGCGCCCGACGGAAGCCCCGTGCGAGTGCAGTTCGAATGCTCAGGGGGCGCTGAGCAATCGCGTCGTCGGCCAGTTTGGCGAGTGCTCCCCATGTGACTGCGGTCGAGAACACGCCAAGCAGCGCGACAGGCAGGCCGACCTCGAGGGCGACGAGCGCGGCGCCGCCGAGAGTCAGCCCCGAGCTTGCGTCGAGGAGCATCGGACGTTGCTCCCAGACGATGGGGACAAGGATGGCAAGCACAGCCCACAGCACAACAGTCAGAAGCGCGGTCGTCGCGGCGAGCAGCCCCGCCATGTGTACGAATGACCGAAGGAACGCCATCATTCCAGCGCGGACGATGCTACCTGTCTGACCTCGGTGCATGGTTTCCCTATGTCGTTGTGGCTCGTTCTGCCGAGCGCTGGTTCATCAGAGATTTGTGGTGAAGCGACGGTTTGAAACTGCGAAATCATGATAGGTGCGTGTCCCAGGGCTGTCGCCAGTAGTGCAGTACTGGTTTCTGCGCCTGCACGGAGCCAATGCCCGCAATGGGTGTGCCCTATGCTCGACCTAACGTTCCGCGCGTGCAGCACCGCGGTTCTGGAGTGCCGGAGGTGAAGATCTAGTGTCGGTTCCTGCCGCTGGTCGTGCAGTGAACGCACCGTTGATCGGGCGAAGCAGGGATTTCGAACGTGCGACCGACGCGGTCAATGCCGGCGGTGGAATCGTGATCAGCGGACCGGTGGGGGTCGGCAAGAGCCGGTTGGCATCCGAGGTCATTTCCGGGTGGAAGGACGTAATCATCGTCCGGGCGACGGCCTCGACTGCGACGGTGCCGTTTGGCGCATTCGCCCAACTAGTCCCTCGTGGGGCTTTGGGGCCCCTTCTCCATCGCATGCACTTGTTCAGCAGTGTCGAGGCGAACGTGCTGGAAATGGGCCACGGCAAACCACCTGTCCTCTTTGTCGACAATGCCAACCTGCTCGACGTCGGAAGTTCCGCGCTACTGCTGCATCTGGTTTCAGTCGGGGCCGTGCGTCCAATCGTGACCGTCCGCTCGGGGGAGTCGTCGCCTGACGCAATCTCCGCGCTGTGGCGCGATGAGCTGCTGCCAATTCTGCACTTAGACAACCTCGGCGTGTTGGCCATCGCCGAGTTAGCTCAGCACATGCTCGGCGCACCGCTCACCGCTCCCAGCGTGCGACTGCTGGCAACCCTGTCCGGCGGAAACCCGCTGCACCTGCTGTACGTTCTCAACTCCACGCCGGAAACCAGCTTCCGGCTTGAGCCGAACGGTGAACTCTCGTGGGACGGTCGGATCCGTGGCGGGTCAGACCTTGACGATCTGGCGAGCGCTCGGATCCGCACGTTGTCTGCCGACGGCCTTGACGCACTTCGGATAGTCGCGTTGGGCGAGCCTCTCAAGCTTCACGAGCTTCGCGCCTTGACATCGAGAGAGGCCATGGCCGAGGTGGAGAATTCTGGGCTGATCTCCTACGACGAATCCGAGTCAACGGTGTTCGTCGACCAACCTCTCATAGGCGAAGTCGTCAGGGTAGGTATTCCACCCACCACACGGGAGTTGCTCCACGACCGGCTCGCGGTGTCGATCGATGACCCCGATGGCGGGCGGAACGCCTTGCTGAGGGCCGGGGTCTGGCGGCTGCGTGGATCCCCCGATTCGGCCGATGCTGCCGCGCTCACCTCAGCGTCGATGGTGGCGACCGAGCAATTCGATCCTCTTCTGGGTGAGCGTCTGGCTGCCCACGCCATGCAGGTCCAGCCCGGTCTTGGGGCAGCGATCGCCCTCGCGGCAGCCCTGAGCGGACAGCGCCGGTTCCGCGAGGCAGGTGATCTCCTCGATCGTTGGTGGAGTGATGTCCTCCGGGCCAGCCCTGACGGCCCGAGTCTGACGGCGTGCCATCTGGTGGTTACGGTGCGGGCTTATGGCATGGCTCAAGGTGCCGACGCCGCCGACTTGATGTCGGCCGTCGAGTTATCTTGCGACGACCCGGCCTGGCAGGCGCGAGCGCGCGCGTTACGTGCCGATGCCTTGGCGTCGTTCGATCTAGATGCCGCCCACGCCCTTGCCGAACCGATTTGCCATGATGCTGGCATTGCCGTTGCGACCCGGATCGTCGCGCTTCGTACCGAGGTCAACTGGCTGTGCAATAGCGGTCTCACCGATGACGCGAGGGACCTCATAACGACGTTCACCTCGCTCGCCGATGCTGCCGCTAAAGAGTTCCCTGCCGGCCCTCCACTGGTTTCGGGGCTGTACGGATATACCGCGGCGTTTGGGGGACATCTCGACGAGATCGAACGATCAATGCCGACGGTGCTCAGCATGGCCACCAAGGTGGGCGCAGACGATGTGGCGGGTGCTGCCCTGCTGAGCCTTGGGATCTGTGCCTTGGCGCGTGCTGACGTCGTCCAGGCTCGTGACCTGCTGCAAGAAGCGGTTCACCACCTGTCGGTTGCGGGGAATCCGGATGAGAGGTTGCGTGCTCTGATTCCGCTGGTCACGGCGTGCGCACACCTGGGGGATCGAGCCGCCGCAACCCGGGTGATCGAAGAGGCTCGGCACGAGATGAAGGATCAGGCAGCGCAGAACCCTTACCTGGTGAGCGAGCTCAAAGGAGCCGAAGCGCACTATATCGCGCTGACCGAGGGCGCGCAGGCTGGCAGCGCGGCGTACGCAGCTGCCGCCCGTGCAGCGAAGCCTCTCGTCTGGCGATCCTTGTTTGCTGTGGGTGCGCGCAACATGGGCGCCGCCGACGACGATCTCGCCGACATCATGCGGGAAGGGGCAGGCTCTCAGTCGTTAATTCTGCGCGCGATCGCCGCCCACGGCGAGGCGGTTGCCGACGGTCCCGATGGCACCCAACTCGAGTCAGTCGCTGCCTTGTATGAAGAGATCGGATTCCTCTTCTATGCGGTCGAAACCTGGATCGAAGCCTCGGAAGTCCTGGCTCGCACTGACACCAAAGCTTCGCGACGGGCCGCATCCAGAGCGAAAGCGCTGCTCGATGGGCCAGTGACGGGCCTAAACTCTCCTGCTGTGCAGAGGCTCCGCAGCCCAACGTTGACCAAGCGGGAGCGTCAAATTGTCCAGCGGGCGGCCGCAGGCCGGACGAACGCCGAGATTGCCGACGAGTACAGCCTTTCCATCCGCACCGTCGAGTGGCACCTACTTCGTGCTTGCGACAAACTCGGCGTCAGCGGGCGCCGCGAACTCGCCCCGTACGCTTGAACGGCGCCCAGCGCCCATGCGCTGGCATTTGAGCGGGCGCCACGGCCGAAGTCGGCGAAGCTCAACCTGAACCTCCATCTGCGTGAGGGATCGTGGAGATGGGCCAATATAGAAGCATGCTGCTACCCGCCATCATCCTCATTACCCTCGCCCTCGTCTTCTACACGATTGGGGTCTGGAGCGAACGCGTGCAGAAGGTGCTCAAGCCCTGGCACACCGTCTTCTTCGGGCTTGGGCTCGCCGCTGACGCGAGCGGCACTTTCCTGATGAACCTGATTGCTACCGAGAATCGTGCGGCGGGTATCGAGCAGAGTGCTTTGAACCAGTTGATGGGGGTGACCGGGGTGATCGCGATCGTCCTCATGGCCGTGCATCTAGCCTGGGCGATCGTCGTGCTCGTGCGCAATCGCGATACCGAGAAGAGCAGCTTCCACCGGTTCTCCGTCATCGTGTGGGTGATCTGGCTCGTTCCCTACATCGTCGGAGCGCTCGGTTCCAGCCTTGGCTAGCTCAGTCCACGCCGCGTGACCGAGCGGTCGCCCAATTCGCTCACGCACGATCATGAAATCTTCGTCCTAGCGTGTGTCCGAAAACCGAGGTGCGCGCTGTCAGGCTCAGATTGCGCACCCCGGCTTCGTTGTGCTGCCTCTACTTTGTGTCCGGGATGAGGACGACTGCGTCGATCTCTACATCCATACCCCTGAGCGCTACTGGAACTGTGGTGCGAGCGGGCAGGTTATCACCCATGTAATCGGCAATCACCTCGTTGTACTCGTCGAAGAAGTTCAGCGTGCTCAGGAACCCGCCAATACGTACTGCGTTCTTGAGCGACGTACCCGCCTCATTAGCGACCGCCTCGAGGTTGTCGAGAGTTTGCCGCATTTGATCCTTGAAAGTAACCCCTACTCGTTCCCCCTCGGCGTTGAAGGGGCCCTGCCCGGCGAGAAACAGGAGATTACCTACCTTCAATCCCGGCGAGTACGGTCCCGATGGTGCAGGTACGGCCGTTGGTCTGACTGCTTCGAGCATATGATTCTGTCCTTTTCATCGAGCGAATGATTCTATTCAGTTATGGCCACAAGAATTTGGAGGAACGCTAAACTTTGCCGAGGCAGCGCGAAGTCGGCGAATATGTGTGCGCCTAGCGCCAAGCACCTTCCGGCTCTCGTGCAGGATTCCGGGCATGGAATGCATAGTTCAGCAGTCCTTTCCTTATTGCTAGAACTCAGAAGTATGTGCGGATGAGATCGACGATCTTCGGACTGGCAGCTTCGGCACGATCCACGATCGCTACATGCGTCCACTTGTCGAAAGTTGTGCATGGATGTGAGATGCCTAGTCGCACGACGTCGCCGACTTTGAGGTGGCAATTGGTTGGCAGGGCGATGTGGAGGTGTTGGTCGTTCATATTCGTAACGACGCAGCCCGTTGTCGGAATAATGTGAACGTTCGCACCATCTCTACGACGGGCATCGAGCGCTACTGGAAAGCCCTCGTCAGCGGGTACGTCTCGTCGCCCTGCGTCGAGATAAGCGATTCCTGGCTCCGGTATCGAGATAACGCGCGCCCAAACATTCATCGCTGCTCTGAATCGCGGGCCATTCCGCGTTAGTGAGGGCGTAATTTTTGCGTAGATGCCGTCGTCATGAGTGATATAGGCGCCTGCCCGAACAATGACCGTTACCCATCGTCCTTGGCTTTCGGGTGTGTTAATGCGGGTCCCAAGAATGTCGACGACACGATCGAAATAGGCGCTCCCACCAGCGGTGAGGATTACATCGTCTACTTCAAAGCTGGGAAGAAGTTCATCATGCAGTCTCACCATCGAGCGCAGAAAATCATCGACGAGTTCAATATCTTCAGTTGTGGTTCCGTGCGTGATGACCCCTTCATATCCGGATACGCCCGCGAGCGTAAGGTTTGAAGACTTGAGCACCGCCTTTGCCGCATCCATTGCGGACGAAAAGGTCCTCGCCCCAGTGCGCGCACTAGTCGCACCAACCTCGATGAGCACCTTTATGGTTCGTCTGATCTTCATCCCCTCGAGGGCTCTATTCATTTCTTGCACCGCCGAAACGGAGTCGACCCAGACGTAAGCCTCGAAACTGTCATCACCGTCGAGGGCGTTGCTTAGCCATCGGATACCCTCTGGCCGGACGAGCAAGTTCGCCAGTTGCACGCGCTTGACCCCAACTGACCTAGCCACTCTGAGTTGTGCTTCATTCGCGACTGTTATTCCCCACGCTCCCGCATCGAGCTGAGCAAGCCATAGGGCAGGCGACATGGTTGTCTTGCCGTGGGGAGCGAGTTGGACGTTGTGGAGCGAGCACCACTGAGCCATCGTTTCGATGTTGCCCGCGGTTGCCGACGCGTCCAAGGTCATCATCGGGGTGCTGGTGGTGAGAAGGGGCAGCGCCTGGCGGGCTACATCGCGAGCACAGCTTCCAGCCCACTCTGGCTGAACTGCCTTCGATCGATCGCTCAAAGGGGCAGCGGATTCTAGGCGCACAGTATTCGCAAGTTCATGGAGTTCTGAGTAGGTGTTCATGCCTGATCATTTCTCTGCACGGGTGTGAAGGATTCCCTCTCGCGCTAGGCGACACGCCTGATATCGCGCTAAAGGACATTCACAGTGGGCGTTGCTCGCCCATAATGACCCTAGTTCGATCATATTTAGGCAAAAACGTGCGTAACAAGGAAAGTACCCCCTAAACGACGAATCGATAGATTACGACGCGGGTGCCACAAAATGCAACGATTCCGGATCGAATTCCCGCGAGCTGTGATCACACCATAGCAGTTGTATGCCCGCGATTGTTGCCGGAAACCGCCCGAATCTGCATTGACATGAGCGAATTTGCGCGATACTGTCTGAAATTCAGACTTAAGGGAGAAATTGTGAGCATCATTGACGAACTGTTCGGAAAACCGAAGGCACTTGTCGCCATGGCGCACTTGCCGGCGCTTCCGGGTTTTCCGCTTTACGACGAAGCAAAGGGGATGACCGGAATAATCGACGCCGTCGCTGCGGACGTAGATATTTTGCGTTCGAGCGGCCTAGACGGAATTCTGTTCTGCAACGAAAATGATCGCCCCTACTCGACAAACGCAACCCACGAGGGTGTTGCAGCAATGACACGAGTCGTTACAGAAGTGTCGAAGGAGCTCGACATTCCGTTTGGCGTCGATGTGCTCTGGGACCCGTGCGCGGCAATCGCAATCGCTCATGCGACCGGCGCGAGCTTCGTCCGCGAAGTGTTTACTGGCGTTTACGCGGGTGAGTTCGGACTGTGGAACACCGATGCCAACGCGGCGCTTAAGCTTCGTCGGTCGATCGGTGCTACGAATATCAAGTGCTTCTTCAACATCACGGCAGAGTTTGCCGCACCCATCGCGCCACGAGAGATCGGCCGGGTTGCGCACAGCGCGGTCTTCAGTTCTCTCGCCGACGGAATTCTTGTTGGTGGATCCGCGACGGGAGTCGCGGCGAACTTGAAGGACGTTGAAACGGTGAAGGACGCTATCCCGACTACACCAGTTTTTGTGAACACTGGAGTGCGGGCGTCCACAGTGGCGGACGTTCTTACCGCCGCTGATGGAGCGTTAGTCGGATCGTCGCTGAAGCGCGACGGCGACACCTGGAACGCTGTCGATCCTGACCGTGTTGCTGAATTTGTGAAAGCAGCGACTGGCGATCTTTGGCAGCCACGGCGCTAGTTTCAACTGAGATAGCAGAACTCAGGCTCAAGGAGGTTGGGCGTATCTGCGCCTAACCTCCTTCTGAGTTAAGTTCGCTCTAAACCCTGCGGTCATCCTCCCAGTATCATCGACGCAGGATCTCGTCAGCCGCCGCCTGAAGAGCGCCGAGTGCTGAATTGGCGTTAAACCGGTGGGATGGCCCGATAGCAGAGAGCGCTGCAAACACCGTGCCATCGGCGCCATATACGGGAACGGCGATCGCGGAGATTTCCCCGGCCACCTTTGGATCTACAAGTCCGTATCCGCGTGATCGAGTCTTGGCGAGTTCAGCTTGGCTCGGTACTTCGACTCCCCGAAGAACCAACGCGTCGATGGTCTCTTTCGCCGAGAAGGCTAGTAGAACTCGCCCAGACGCCGTGTGTTTGAGGGCAAGTCGATCCGCGTAGTGTGCGGTGGCTAGCACTTCGCGCATGGGCTCGACCCTCCGCACAATAGTGGCAGTCTCTCGGTCCAGAACCGCTAACGCCACAGTTTCATCGATCTCGCTGCACAGTTTCTCGAGAACAGGATGCGCTCGCTCTCCAACTCCGGACTGAGCGAGCGCCTGAGAACCAACTTCCCACGCCTTCAGAGACAGCAAATACTGTCCATCAGGTCGCCGGTCGATCCAGCCAGACAGTTCCAACGTGTTGAGGTGCGCATGCAGCGCCCCGCGAGGTAGACCTAATTCCAGACGCAGCTGAGTTGGCTTTACGGCGCCAGGGTGGCGGGCAATTGCGTCCAGTACGATCAACGAAGTCATAGTAGTTGAGAACGGCTTTACCATCAGTAATCTTTCTAGATCGTGATATGCACGTCTCGGTTGTGCCCATCACTAGTTGGTTCAAACAATCAGCGGTCTGGCTCTACCAACACCAAGGAATCGGGATAGCTTGCTCGCGCGGGTATTTCCACCTTCGTGTCAGTTACTATCGTGCTGAAGGCATTGAGATCACTCACATAGTTCACCGAGCGGTGCCCAAATTTAGACGAGTCGGCCAGCAGGAATACCTTGTTGGATGCCTTGATCATTGACTGCTTGAGCCGTGCTTCTTGAGGATCACTATTGGTTACACCGGCTCGCATGTCGACGGCATCTGCACCAAGAAATGCGTAGTCAGCCCGAACGCCATCCATAAAGTCAACGGCACGCTCTCCCGCGAGTGTATACACGTTTTCTATAAGATGACCTCCCGTGACCAATAGGTTCCAGCCCTTGGTGTCGGCGCACGTGTGCGCGATCCGCAAGTCATTCGTGACGACCGTCAATTTGCTCACGGAATCACGCAACGCAGAGATCAGATGAAATGTGGTGGAACCGCTGTCGACAACCACGGTGGCGCCGGGGGACACGAACGCTGCGGCTGCGCGACCGATCGCTGCTTTCTCGGCCAGATGGGCACTAACTTTTATCTTGTAAGGGACATCAGCAAGGGAGCCACCGTCGACGAGAACAGCGCCTCCGTGAGTTCGAGTGAGAAGCCCCGACTTCTCGAGGGCGACGAGATCCCGCCGAATCGTCGAAACGTCGACACCAAGCGAATCGCTTAAAGCTCTGGTCGTTATAAAACTCTTGGACTTGAGCTGTTCTTGGATCTTGCTCTGTCGCACTGCGCTTAACACTTAAACTCCTCATTGAAAGTCCTTCGATGCTAACCGTTTTTCTGCAGAGAGGGGTGAGAAGCGGGATTATTGGGTAGGAACGAGCGCAAATGTAGGCTATTCGTCCGCCGGAGCTTGTTTTCGTGCGAAAGCATGCAGACTCTTACGGCTGTGATGCACGCGCATGAACCTCGGCGGTCTCCCGACGGGCCCGAGTGGAGGGCGTTACTTTGAGTAAAATCTTCGTCACGCATCTGGATGCCCTGGTATCGGCAGTACGTGTCCTGCTGCTCTGCGAGCCTGACTGAATCAACGATCTCGCAGAAGGCGGGACAGCCCGCCACGGGCACGTTGGCCAGAAAGACGTATCGGATGGTAGCCGTCAACTCCAATCCTGACCTTATCCTCAATGGACCGGGCTCTCAACGGCTGATGACGACGTCTAGTCAAACCAAATTTCAGCAGCGCCGCCGGCGCCCTCTAGTGGAATTGCTCGGATCGCAGCGATCATGCCGCGTTGGTCAGCTAAACCGCCCACTTCATGCCCGTTGAACTTCCAGCGGCGTACATGGGCTTCGCCGAGATGGGCGGCAATCACGGTTTCGACGGACTCAATTGGAGCGACACCGTCGAGAAGCCCGATCGAATAGAAACCGGGTATTTCGCAGCGGGCCGCAAATCTAGCCGCGTCGAAATAGCTCAACGTTTCGAATGCGTTGTCCGCGTTGTTCGGGTGCATGCGACACCATTCGAGAACCTCGAGATACGGTCCGCTTTGTGCTTGGAAGATTGATCGTGAAAAGTCGGCGAGAAAAGGAGCTTGAATAAACGCAGCTCTGACTAGGGAACTTGTAGCTGCAGCCGCAAGGGCCAGGGCTCCGCCTTGACTCCGTCCGTAGACGTAAATTTGAGTCGGGCTGATTTCGGGGTGCGCCGCCGCGGCCGCCACGGCTCGAAAAGCATCCACGTACAGGCGCCGAAAATAGTGGGATACCGGGTCCTCGAGACCGCGCGTCATAAAGCCCGGGATCGAAGGTCCAGTGGAGCCTTCGTCGTAAGTGTCGCCGCTTCGCCACTCTGAACCCTGCCCTCGAACATCCATGATGAAGTGAGCAAAGCCACTGGCGGCTAATGCGAGGGAACTGAGCACATCTCCTCGCCCATACCCGTACGGCAAGAACTCGATGACCAACGGAAAAAGGGCGGCCTGCTTCGCGGGCAGAAGAAACCACCCTTTGACTGCGCTTCCGGCATAGCCCTTGAAATCCACGTCGAATACGCGGATCGACTGTAACCCTTCGTCTATTTCCTTATAGCTGACTTCATGCAGGTGTGGAGGATTCGCGTCCATTGTAGAAAGCCAGAACGCATCGAAGGCGGCGTCCGAGACAAAATTAGATTGTTCTTTCACAGAAAAGTCCCTTACTTTTGCGCCTCGATCTCCCATAGACCCAGCCGGAGTTTGCAACTACCGCGCCTCGTGCTTGAACCGAACTGAAAACCACGAATGGCCACGTACGCATGGGTTCTTGGGGCAGTGTGGGCCGGCAGTTGACGGCAACTGTGTTCGAGATAACACCGTAAAGCTCCTTCCCTCGGTTGCCGCTGAGAGTAGTGCCCGCTTTCGCGCACGTCAATCTCACTGTAGCCCAGAGACTCGCCACTGAAATTGCCGTAGTGGAGACGAGTAGTGACCGAGCTGATGGTGGCGTCTGACCCGGAGATGCGGCGGCAAGCCGCAGTGACCTCGACCGAGCAGGGTGTCGTTAGGCGGTTAATTAGGGGGGTGATTTGGGCCACGGGGGCTCCGATTCGAGTAGGCTCGCGCGACTTCCTTAACGGAGCAATCTTCCATATCGCGCAAATAAAGGTAAGAAAAAGCATTTTTTTCTGCGCGAACCTTCACTTATGTGCGCTAGTCGGATATATTTAGGGTGGTAGCTCGTTGTCGAAGCCAAGCCGTTGACAAGCTTCGCTCACATCACGTCAAAACGATGTGAGGTGAGCACTGACCGATCGGGAACGATTCAAGTAGATTGCACTTTTTCTTGAGTTTCTCGGCAGTCCCGGTCGTTGTTCCAACTTGTTGCCGTTATTACATCCTGCACAACAAAGGTTTTAAGGAGAACAACATGCACCACAATCGTGTAAAACTCCAACGAGCGATCGTCGCAATGAGTTTGGTTGCATCGGTTGCCCTTGTCGGGTGCGCCACGGCCCCAGCTGGAGACGAAGAAGTCGAGCTGACCTACGCATTCTGGGATCAGACCCAAGCAGCAGCAATGGAAGAGACCATCGCTAATTTCGAGGCTGCGAACCCAGGGATTACCGTCAAGACTCAGGTGACCCCGCGAACAGGAGATGCGTACAACACGAAACTCCGCACCGGAGTAAGTAGCGGGACTGCACCTGATGTCTTTTGGCTAGGAAAACTCGACTACCCGACCTATGTCGACGGTGGAGCCGTGCTGCCCATTGACGCGTTTGTGGAAGAAAGTGGGTTTGACCTTTCGGTATTCTCTGAAGGTTCAATCGAAGGCGCAAGCTGGAAGGGCGAGCTGATGGGGATGCCCAAGGATACAGATGCATACCTTCTCTGGTACAACCGCACGCTGTTCGAAGAAGCGGGTGTTGCCGAACCTACAGCAGATTGGGTTCAGCAAGACCTCATCGATGCCTCGATCGCCCTGACCGATGCTGACGCGGAACAGTATGGATTCATCGCGTGGCCGCCCGCAAACCAGTATTGGTTTAACACGGTCATTCAGGAGGGTGGCACCGTGATTTCAGCAGATGGAAAGTCGTCAGGGTTGGATTCTCCTGAGGCAAGACGAGGAATTCAGTTTTGGGTCGACATGCTGAACGAGTACAAAGTTTCGCCGTCAATCCAGCAGATGACCGACACAAACCCTGAAGACATGTTCCAGTCAGGCAAGGTCGCAATGATCTACGCGGGTACATGGAACGTCAGCTTGTGGAAAGACACTCCTTACGTTCAAGAAAATGTTGCGGTCGCTCCGATGCCCAAGATCAAGGCTGAGGGTGGTGTAGGTGGCGGTGTAACCAACGTCATCTCAGCATCAACGGATCACCCGGATGCAGCCTGGAAGTTCCTTGAGTATCTAGGTTCTGAAGAAGCTGCAATTATTCAGGCAGAGGGCGGAATTGTCCCCGCCTACACTTCTGCACAGCACGTTTGGGCCGACGCGGCCCCTGACTCGATGAATGTCGACTCAGTCCTTCCTGCGCTCACGGATGCCAGCCCGTACCCGACTTCGGTCGGCGTGCGCGAGTGGGGAGACTTTGGGAAAGCAGAGCTGCTGAAAGTCTATGAAGGCAAGCTTGATCTAGAGACTGCGCTCAAGAACTTCGCTGCAGAGATGGATCGTGTCCTTGCGGCAAACAACTAATGAACCCATGACCGGTGCTGCTTCGGCAGCGCCGGTCACGGCTCGTCCACCGTCATGGAAGCGAAAGTACGCTCTTCATCGTGGGGAGCCGCTTGCCGGCTTCGCGCTCATCGCGCCCACCGTTATCGGCCTTGGCGTTTTCATACTTTGGCCTGCTGCACAGACTCTGTTTTTCTCCTTCACTAAGCAAGGGACTTTCAGCGGATACACGTGGATCGGTATCCAGAACTTCGTTGACATTTTTGGAGACCCCGTCTTCTACGGGGCCTTGATTAACACTGCAGTTCTCACTGGATTTACAATCGCCGCTGTCCCGATCGCGATCGTGTGCGCGGTCTTGCTCAACACTGAGGGCCTGCGCGCGTTAACTCTCTACCGCGTGATCTATTTCTTGCCTGTTGTTACCCTCCCGACCGCGGTCGGTCTGGTGTGGAAGTACCTATATAACGGTGACTACGGACTTCTTAACTCGGCTCTTGCAGTTGTCGGAATCGATGGACCGAGTTGGCTTTCTGACTCGCGGTTTGTTTTGGTTGCTGTTTCGATGGTCGCGATCTGGTCCACGTTGGGCTACAACATCGTTCTGCTACTCGCGGGCTTGCAGTCGATACCGAAAAGCTACTATGAAGCCGCTGAGCTAGATGGCGCCGGCAAGATCCGTACTTTTTTCACCATCACCGTTCCTTTGCTGACGCCGACCACCTTCTTTGTGATGATTATCTCCGTCATCGGTGCGTTGAAGACCTTCGACTTGGTCTATTTGATGGTCGGTGCTGACAATCCAGCCCTCGGGTCTGCGCGCACCATCCTCTACCTCTTCTATGAACGGGGATTCACCCAGTTCAATGGCGGATACGCGGCCGCGATTGCTCTCGTGACGCTAGTCATCATCGGAGTAGTGACACTCGTACAGTTCCGACTGCAGAAGAAGTGGGTCCACTATGAGTAATACCCTGAAACATCGCTCCACACCAGCGAGACCCCATTTAGGAGTGCATATACTCCTCATTCTGGGAGCCGTTGTGATGTTCTCCCCGTTCATATGGGAGATGCTAACGTCGATTCGCAGTTATCAGGATTCGATCGCCGTTCCTCCCAAGCTATTCGCACCCATTGTGCTGGATAACTACGCAGCCGTATTCACGTCAACTCCATTCGGCCCCCAGCTAATGAACTCGGTGGTCATGACGCTTCTGAGAACTTTGGGGCAGGTGCTATTCTGTACTGCTGCCGGGTTCGCGTTTGCGCGGTTGCGCTTTCCAGGGCGCAACGTTATTTTCGCAGTCCTTCTCTCTGCGCTCATGTTGCCGACTGAGCTGCTGTTGCTCTCCCAATTCCAGATTATCCAATCCCTGGGGCTAGTGAACTCGATGGCTGCTCTCGTACTGCCATCTGTCGTGAGTGCTTTTGGGGTGTTCCTCATGCGGCAGTTCTTCATGCAGCTCCCGGAGGATGTGCTCGAAGCCGCGCGAATCGACGGAGCGAACGCGTTTCAGATCTTCTTCCGAATCGCGATGCCGCTTGCAACAAACGGCATGCTCGCATTAGGAATCCTGACGGCAATCTGGTCATGGAACGACCTCCTCTGGCCGTTGATCGTCAACAGCGATCAAGACAAGATGCCGCTTTCTGTCGGGCTCGCCAGTCTGAGTGGACAGTACATAACGAACTACCCAGTTCTGATGGCAGGAAGTCTCCTAGCGAGTATTCCGATGCTTATCCTGTTCATCGCATTCCAACGCAGCATGATCGCGGGTATTGCTGCCGGCGCGGTGAAGGGGTGACTGTTACTCGCGGATCCAGGAAATCGAGACGCGGATTCCACTGGAGCTAATCCGACTTCACACTCGTTCGCTTTGAGCCGTATGCGGTGAAGAGCTCTTAGCGTTCGATTACAGACATGTGCTACACCGCGCTACATCGAAGGAGACAATCGCAATGATCATCGTAGGCTCTTTGGCCCGGCAAAACTGGCATAGGCAGGTACGCGAACGCAATCTCGACGAGACGGGGGCGACGGAATACGTAATTGATAAGACCGCAGCAGTCGCTCGTGAATTTGGGTTTGATCCCATGGCAATTCAGCTTCGGCCAGTTGCTTCTGTTCCTGATATTCGAGCGAGAGTTCAGGACGCCGGCCTCACCCCTATTTACGGAATTCAGGGCATTGGCCTCACCAACGATCCTCAAATTCGCGCAGACGTGATTGAAAGCGCCAAGCGGGGATTGGAGGACACCGTTGAACTAGGCGCCAAGATTGCGATGGTGTCGTTAGAGCCGAACCCCCGTGTAACCCACCTCGGACATCTTGCGCGCGCTGCGGACATTTTACACGAGCTCGGATCTCTAGCCGCCCCTCTCGGGGTAACGCTTGGGATCGAGGAGATGTCTCTCTTCAATTCCGATGAACTCGTTCACGTGTTCACTCAAGTGGATCTGGAAAACGTCGGCCTTGTGAATGACACTGGGAACTGGCTCATCCTGGGCGAGGATCCGCTTGAGGCCACTAAGAAGCTGCTGCCGCATACGGTCTATGCACATGTGCGTGACTACGCGCTAGAGAATCAGACCTACACCGGGGTTGCCCTTGGGGACGGTCTTGTGGACTTTGACAGCGTTCTTCCCGTTCTGGCAACTCTTGGTGAGAAGAAGGACATCGTTTTCACGATGGAGCTGGACACCGATACCAGAGATGAAGACGACGCTGTCCGTACCAGCTACGGCTACTTGCAGAACTGGCTAGCTGCGCACTAGCCGTCTAGGGGGCGTTCACGGTATGAGGAATCGTGCCAAATTTACATTCACCATCGCAATAGGGGTTTAGGAGAACAAATGTCTAAAATTGTCAGAATTGGTATCGCCGGGGCCGGCGTAATCACCCAGCGCGGGCTTATTCCGCATCTCAAGGAGCAGGACATTGCGGATCGTGTAAAGCTGCAGGCGATTTGCGACCCAGCGCCAGGCAGAGCGCAGGAGCTCGCTGAGAAGCACGGAATTCCTGAGTTTTACACCGATTACGACCAGATGCTCGCAAGTGAGACTGTGGATGCGGTGACGATTGCTACTCCCATTGGCCTTCACTTTCGGCAGAGCCTGAAAGCACTTCAAGCAGGAAAGCACGTTCACGTCAACAAGACGATGACGACGACGGTGGCCGAGGCGACAGAGTTGATCGAGCTTGCTGATTCGAAGGGTCTCCATATTGTCGCTTCTCCTGGAGAAGTACTGCGCCCGCAGAACCACCGGATTCGTCAGCTGCTCGATGAAGGTGCTATCGGAACGCCCTCGTGGATCCTTGGCGGCACTGCGTCTGCCAGTAACCACTTGAATGAGCCCGAGCGAAATGCCGGAAAGTCTGGTGCGATTGCTCCTGACTGGTACTACCAGAACCCGGGCGGCGGACCCTTGTACGACCTTACGGTGTACCCGCTTCACACGCTGACGACCATTATGGGACCGGTAAAGCGCGTTACTGCTCAATCGAAGCTTGTCTTCCCAGAATTGAGCGTGGGTGACAGAAAGATCAAAGCGGACGCAGATGACACGACAGTCATGCTTCTCGAGTTTGGCGATGGTACGCTCGCGACCATTTACGGGGTTACCTATGGCTCTGTCTTGCCAGGAATCGGAACTCGACTTGCCTTCTTCGGTAGTGAGGGTTCGATCATTGGTGACGAGATCAATGGTGAACCCTTTGACTTTGAGGGCAAGGATCTCGTTGACCGAGAGGGGCGGGCCGCAGTGCTTCCGCACGTTGTCGGGAACCACCGTTCCATGGCCGAGCCCCACGTATATGAAGATGTCATGCAGCTAGTCGATTGGATAGTTAACGGTGAGCCGAGCTTCGCGAACGCTCATCACGCTCGTCACGTCGTGGACATTATCGAGAGCGCATACCGTTCGGCTAAGACCGGTACGTCGATCGAGCTAAGCACAACTTTCGACCGAGTGTCACTGTAACTAGCTATTTTGTGTCGGTGCCAACGCCAAGGAGTTCCTTTCTGGTGCTGGCACCGACAGCCCTTATCTGAGGATGAGTTTCGAACCGCGGAATCTAGCGGATCACTCGATGGTTCCGAAGTGACTGCATCCTCGCTGGCAAGTCGCATTCCCGTCGAAGCCCCCACCGAAGTTCTCGTCTCGGTGGCGCGACGACCTCATTGTCTGAGCTCTCGCGGACATGCAGTCTCAGACTGCTGGTGCAGTCTGCGGCTCACGTATTTCCCGCTCCTCTAACGCGTGCGCCGCGCCGGGAGTGGTTCGCTGCCGATAGCGCTCCTGACGCACCTCGAGGCGCTGTCGGCCGAGCGCTCTTGCTGCGGCAGAGTTTGCCGCGGCCTGGGGCGACGCTCGACGTTGTGTCGACGCGGCCGTCAATGACTGTTCAGGGCATTCAGCGGGCGTGGAATCGCCATAGAAAGGTGCCAGTGAATTGCACGGCTGAGACAAGACGAAATCCATAGTCGCATTAATAATCACACGGTGTTATCTTATTACGAACAAGATTCGGGAGTAATCAGTCTCCTATGGAGGGAAAATTATGCTGACGTTCGATCCGGATATGCTCACCCCGAGGCCCGCCGATCGAATCATGCGGCCCGAAATGTTCGGTATGTTCCAAGCAAGTCGCTTGTCGAGCAGTCGTGCTCTTCTCAACACTCTTATAGGGAGCAGGTGGGACATAGAGCGCATGATGTGGGACATTGATGAACTCGGACGTGGACGCGCGCTTTATCGCATCCATGCTCCCAACCAAGTGTTTGACCTTGTCGTGCTTTCGTTCGAACCAAAGAGCGAGGGTCGCACTGCTCGAATCATCGGCCGCAACTGGGACATGATGGGAGCCTTGATTGAAGGTCCGATCTCAGAGGAAGCGTTCGAGCAGACCGCGCAGGAGCTTCCGAAGCTGTACGAAGGGCGCGCACCCTCGGGGACCCTTGCCTGGGCGCGGTCAAATCGAAGTATGCGCTTGTTCGACCATGTCGTGGACCGGCTTGTTGAGGGTGAACAGCCCGATATGCACCGGTTGGCGGAGGCCGGCTACATCCTGCGAAACACCGGATTGGACGGCAACGGTACTTTCGGAACGAAGTCCTTCCTAGCGTATGAAGAAGATCACCCGCTTCGAATTCCCTACTTTTCTCAAATGCTTGCTGCGTACCTCATGAGAGAGTTCGGGTTCGACCTTGTTGAGCACATCGCACGTGCTAGAAATCCACTAGCCAGTAGTTTAGATCCTAAAATCAAGCGGTACCTCGGGTTAGGTAACGGCTCAGGTCTCGGTCTTATTCTGTGGGTTCATAACCACCCCCGACTTGTGTCTTCTTGGTTGATGGCGCGTGAAAAAGCGATCGTGCGCGCCAGTGCGCTGAAAATGAGGGAGCTCGCACCACAGGTAGAGGTCTTCACAGAATTGCTTCGTCGTGCGGCTACACATCGCCGTGAAGACCAAACTCCCTATGAAGACTTTGATTCAAGTGAAGCCGTCGCACGCGATCTCGACTCAATCACCGACGACTTCGAGAAAATTGTTGCTGAATCAGGCCCCGATGACCTTCCGCTCGCAGTCTTGCGCACACGGGTCGACAAGAATCTTTCGACTGCGGCGTTGGAGAGCTTGCACTCGATCATGATTGAACTGGTTCCCGATCTCGCCAGTAGCTATCTCGAAGAAACTGTTGTCAGCGAAATCCTAACGAGAGACCCGGCGCAGCGAATTGGAGACCTTCGCGCCATCATTAAGGAACGCTACTCGTGGGCTCTGGAGATAGAGCCAATCGGTGACCACCAGGTTCTTTATAAGTCGCGAAAGGCAGAGGAACCGCGTCGGGGGCCACGTTCCGAAGTCCCGCACGCTATAGATCTTGCTCTTCATATCCCAGCTCTTCTGAAGAAAGTGGACGAAGAGCTCGCTGATTTCGACGAAGACGTTTTGGTCGGCCGATACTTGATTGCCAATCCGGCACGGCGGCAGATCGTTGAACGAGTGCAAGCCCTGCAGGATGCGCCGTATTCGACACCTGTCATGGATCTCCTCGGTACTTCATTGAATGCGGCCTACGTAATCGCGCTAGCGAACGTTCCGTTCTACGGTCTTGACCGTACTCGAGACCACTTGAGGCGGACGTTGCGCGGGGTGCTTTATCACGGCGCGCCACTCTGGAACGAACTGGGAAAAACGGATGACGAGCGTTGGTTCTGGCCAGCTGAACCAGTGAAGGAGCAAGACAAATGACGATTAGCGAAGTTGTGGACTCGGCTAAGCAGCAGTCTGCAGTTGATGATTCCGGGCGTTGGACGGGAGACTCTGCGGGGAACATTGGCCTGACGCCGCGTGAACTCAGACTCGTCGTTGAACGTAACCTACTGGTTCTTGGATTCCAGCAGAGCGAGAGCGCTCCTGTCCGCGACATGATGCTCGAAGCGCAGGCGTTGGGGCTTCCCATGCTTGAAGTCCTGGACAGCGATTTCGATTCGTTGGGCGTCCAGGAGATGCCTCGATTGCGAATCAGTAGAGAAGTCGGTGCTCGCGCATGGGTTGATGGGGGAGGACTCTTGTCTCTTTTCCTGGCACCAAGTGTCATCGACCTTGGAGTAGCACTTTCCTCGCACCACGGCTGGGCGGCCATCACAATCGCCAACGTCAGTCACCCGGAAATGATGACGGCGGTAACAGCATCCGTGTGGCGTTATGGTCTTGCGGCTGTAATCACCGTCGGAGGTGAGACCAGTGCATCCCGTCATACCGGAGACACTATCGATATGACCGGTGAGGTGTCTGTAGTGTTTGCGCGTAATTCCCACCAAGTGGGGCCAGAAGGCCGTGCAGCACTCGCCGGAGGAGAAGCGATGCTCCGCGCGGCGGTCGAACAGATGCCCGCTCGAGCCGACACGTATTGGCGAGTATATGATCGCGCGCTTCTGGCGTTGGCGGAAGATACCGATGCTTCCTCGCGTCACGCGGGGCCAACCATGATCGATGCCGAGGGCCGAGTCCACGGTGAACCACTAGAGGAGTTGTAATGAGCACGAAAGCTAGCGGAACAAAGGAATCAAGGATGCTCTACGTAGACGGGCTTGAGAACAGCATTTACGACCGGCAGGTCTTTGAAGAGCTGCAGAGGGGAAATATTACCTGCGCTGTGGTGACAATGGCTTTCTGGGAAGACACCTTGGAAACGATGGACGAGATTGGCCGCTGGAACGATTGGGCCGAGCAGAACTCAGATCTCATCCTCATTGCCCGTAACACTGCGGACATTCAGCGCGCCTATGACACCAAGCGCACCGCAATCTTGCTTGGGACCCAGAACTCATCCCCTATTGCAGATCGAGTTCGTTTCGTCGAACTCTTCCACAACATGGGTCTCCGTGTCATGCAATTGACCTACAACAACCAGAATGCAATTGGTGGAAGCTGCTACGAGGCAGAGGATGCGGGACTCACACGCTTCGGAAAACAGGTTATCTCCGAGATGAACCGCGTCGGAATGCTCATTGACATATCCCACGTCGGCGAGCGAACCGGGCTCGAGGCGGCTGAGGCCTCGTCTACGCCGATAGCAATCACTCATGCCAACGCGAGTTCTTTGGTCCCGCACCTCCGCAACAAGAACGATGGTCTCATTCGCGCTGTGGCGGGACGAGGCGGGATGATCGGAATCCCGTCATATCCGAAGATCTGCGGAGAAAAGTACTCCGCAAACATTGAGGGCTGGTGCGAGTTGATTCGCCGGACCGTCGATATCGCGGGTATCGATCACGTGGGCATCGGCACCGATATCGGTCGTAATGAAGACCAGAAGTATTTGGATTGGATGCGTGTCGGGCGTTGGACTCGTGGGGAGTTCTTTGGCGCTGGTTCTGCAGCGAATCCTGGAGTCACCCCGCCGCCCGAGTTTATGCGAACAACCGAGGGCTTCCCGGCTGTTGAGCAGGAACTCCGTAAGCACCTTACGGAAGAAGAAACCGCGAAAATCATGGGTGAAAACTGGATGCGCGTCTACCGTGACGTGATCGATAACCCAAGAAACTAGCCAGCAGAGTCTCGCGAAAGGAAATATTTCATGTCAGCACAGCCAGTTCTCCGGAGTGTTGTAGTCGGCCTCGCTAGCGATCATGCTTGGACGATGGCGCGGGGGCTGGCTGAAGCTGGCGCGCCCATCGTAGCGATCATTGAACCCGATATCGCTCGTCGTAAAGAGGCCCGCGCAAAGATCGGATCCGTAAGCGAATACTCATCGCTAGACGAGGTGCCGTCGACAGAGCATTTCGATATTGCACTCGTGACTACCGATAATGTTTCCAAGCCCGCTGCGATCGAATGGGCATCGCGGCGTGGGATTGCTGTGTACGCTGACAAGCCGCTTGCGGCATCTGGGGCAGCGGCTAAGGCCCTGGAAATTGTCGTTGCTGGTGCCAAGAAGCCCATCATGGTGGCGTTTCACACTGTGTTTGATGGTGTTCACGACGAGGCAAAGAGTTTGCTTCAGCAGGGCGCTATCGGCCGGGTTCACTTCGTTCGTGGTGTCGCTGGTCATGGTGGATTGAAGGCGGCTAACGTCTCAGAGACTTTTGCCTCCTGGCTTGTCGATCCGCAGCGGGGCGGTGGAGGAACCTTTATTGACCAGGCTGTTTACCTGCTCAACACCTTCATGGATCAGCTGGACAGCCAGGTCACAGAGGTGACAGGCATCGCGTCGAACTTCCGCGGAGGCGACGATATTCCCGATGGGGTAGAGAATATTTCTGCCGCATTACTCCGTTTTGACAACGGCGCTATTGGTGTTGTGGACACCAAGTGGCTGCAGGTTGGCAGTTCGCCGATCCGACTGGCTTATCACGGCACGAGCGGCACATTGACTGATTTTGGCGGCCACTGGATCCTGCAGACGAAGTGCGAGCCCGAGCTGCCCGAAGGGTGGACGCTCGAGTCGGTGGGGAGTGGTCTTCGCACCTACCGCAGACAAACTCCAGCGAGCCGCGGGTATGTAGCCGAGTCGTTGCATCTGATCGGCACGATTCAGGGGAGCGGGCAGCTTCATTCCGCACTTTCGGTTGCTTCGGCCGCGCGCGTGCAACACATAGTTGATGCATACTACGAGTCAGTTCGTAGTGGCGCTGGCGTGGCGGTGAAGCTCGATGATGAATGAGGAGCGATGTGCGACGGTTCTCGGTATTGACATAGGCACCACCTCGACTAAAGTTGCTGCGTTCGATCCGGAGCGTGGAGTATTCTGGTTAGGTTCGCGAGAATCACACATCGTAAGTCAACACCCTGGCTGGGCGGATGGATCCCCGGAGCAGTGGTGGTCGAACACCGTCTCACTGGTGCAGGAGTACGTGAGTACTCATGGCGGAAGTGTCTCGGCGATCGCCGTAACCGGCATGGTTCCCACCCTCATCGCTCTTGATGAAGCAGGGCAACCTCTCACAACCTCGATGCAGCAAAATGATGCCCGGGCGGTTGAAGAGATCGCATGGGTTGCCGAGCAACTGTCGCAAATAGACGTACTTGCGCGGACCGGCAGCGGCGTCACTCAGCAATCTATCGCTCCGAAAATTGAATGGTTGCGCCGTCATGACCCAGCTGCCTTCGCGGCGACTACCCACTTTGTTGGGGCCTACGATTTCATTGTTCGGCAGTTGACGGATGTCATCGCGGTGGAATCCAACTGGGCGCTGGAAAGTGGCCTGTGGGATTTGCATTCCGACTCGTGGGATCGAGAGATTCTCGACGCCTGTTCCATCTCCGAGAAGATGCTACCTCAGGTGATCGCTTCGGGCCAGATTATTGGTGGGTTGACAAGCGAAGTATCTACCCTCACAGGCCTTGCGGAGAATGTTCCAGTGGTAATGGGGGGTGCAGACCATGTGCTTTCGACGTTAGCTGCAGGGGCCGTCACCGAGGGCGAGACTGTGGTGAAAATCGGCGGCGCAGGCGACGTGCTAGTCGTTACGAGCGAACCCGTTGTTGACGAACGCCTCTTCCTCGACTATCACGCGACACCAGGCCAGTATCTCTCGAACGGCTGTATGGCCACTAGCGGCGCCGCCATCCGTTGGTTCGCTGAACAGTTCGCGGAGGGGTGTTCGCTTGATGAGCTCAATGCTGCCGTAAACCAGACTCCGGCGGGCTCCAGCGGAGTCGTGTTCTTGCCATATCTCTTGGGCGAGAAGACGCCTTTGCACGATCCCCTGGCGCGTGCCGCTTTCGTTGGTATGCACTTGGGCACCACTCGGGCAGATCTTTTCCGCGCGGTGCTGGAGGGAGTGGCATATGGAGTGCGGCATCACTTGGACATTATTCAAGAGCGTGGGTTTTCTATATCCGTGGTGCGGCTGACCGACGGTGGCGCACGCTCCGCCCTGCTCGGGCAGATCTTGGCGGATATTCTAGGCCGTGAAGTTCGTCGGCTTGGTGAGGGGCACAGCTCGGCACTTGGAGCTGCCCTTATCGCCGCTCACGCTGTTGGCATCATTGACAACTACGACAGTCTGGCCGAAGCCGTCGAGACAATTGAGGTCCATAGTCCCCACCGTGGAGGGGCCTACGAACGGGGATACGCAATCTATCGCGCTCTGTATCCGGCGCTCAAAGAAATCAGAGCCGGAGGGGCACTATGAAGAACTTTGCATCAAATCACCAGGAATCAGTTGGCGGACGCCCGGTCGGGGTTGTCGCTATGGCAGTCACGCCGTTCACCGCCAGTAATGAGATCGACACCTCTCGGCTAAGAGGTCTTGTGAGAGACGCTGCGGACCAGCGGTTCGATGCAGTTGTCATCGCGGGTGGCGCGGGAGAAATTTCCTCGCTTTCGCCTGAAGAGGTAATCGACCTGACGAGTTCGGCCCGCCAAGAACTTGGAGCGCTCGGCAGCTCCTGCCGGATTCTCGTCGGATTAGAGCTCACCGGCGATAGCCCTGGAGTGCTCGCTAGCTTTCGGGAAGCAGGCGCCGACGGAGTTCTTTGTTTCGCATCAGACTCTGGTGATGCTGACGCATGCCTTGCGGAATTGGTTGAGGAGAACGCGCAAGGTCCGCGGTTGGCAGTTCTTGTTGACCACGATGGTCGCCGTTTTACTCTTGAAGGGTTGCGGCATGCATCTGAGGTCGGTGACGGCATCGGGGTGAAGTATGGTTCGCCAGACTTGCGGTTGTGGCAAACGCTTCGATCGGAACTTCCCCACGTTCACTGGTGGATTTGCGGGGCTGGCGACGACCTTGCTCCGGCATTTGTTGCTCTCGGAGCCGATGGCTTCACATCAACTACATTCAATATTGCCCCCGAATTTGTGCGGGAGGTCGCGGAAATGATGTCGGTGAACCTCCACCGAGCAGCTGCGGATCTCGTTTCGTCACGGCTGCATCTGCTCGCAGGCTTGCGCTCTTCTCGACCTAGTTATGTCGCAGCGGTCACTAAAGCTGCAATGGACCGTGCCGGCCGCGCTGGCGGTGAGGTTCGCAACGAAGGGCATCGTTTCGACCGGTCAGATTCGCAAGCACTGAATCTCTCAGTTGATCGGCTGCTCTGGGGTATCTAGTCGGAGCGGCTCTCCGGGAACGCGGCGCCCTGATGGGTCTGGAATCGCCTCACGTCGCCTAGCCATTCTAGGGCGATATCGAGATAACTCTGCGCTCGGGCAGCCGCTAGACGATGCGACCTTGTGCGTCAGCGCAACTATCCAACGTGAGGCGCAGGCCACAGCCGTTGTAGTTTGGCGAGTATTTTTAGGCATCCACGGCTAGCGCATATCTTGCTCATAGGAATGTCATAGGGAACTCCGTTGGTATAGACACAGTTATCCACCAGAGGAGCTTAATTATGAAGCGAAACCACTTCACCCTTACCGCCGCAGTCAGCACTTTCTTGATCGGCGGGGTGCTGTTGGCCGGATGCTCGGCCGCAGTCGAGACCCCGGCCGTCACCTCGAGCGTGACAGCCGAACTGAGCGAGGCGAGCGTCGAGCTCACTCTGGGCCCGGTCGCGACAGAGATTCTGGCGGCAAACGCGAACTCAACTACGACGAACGACGACGAGTGGAGTCTCGACGGTGCAGTCGCGATTACCCTCGACGGTTCAACCGCGACGGCCAACGGCGCCGGCGTAGAAGTTTCGGGTTCCACCGTCACCATTTCTGCGGCAGGCACTTACGTACTGTCTGGGCAGCTCGATGGCCAAGTAATCGTCGACACTGACGATGAGGATGTTGTCGCGCTCGTCCTCGACGGCGCGGATATTTCCAGCTCGACGAGCGCCGCTATCGCTGTCGCCAACGCCGAAGACGTCGTCGTTTCGCTCAGCGGAAACAACACGCTCTCCTCCACGGGAGACGACGCCGACTACAACGCCGCGCTCTTCAGCGACGCAGATCTCACCATCTCAGGCGACGGATCGCTCACGGTAAACAGCTCGGTCAACGACGGCATCACGAGCCACGACGACCTCGTCATCCTCTCGGGCGACATCACGGTCACCGCAGGCGATGATGGCCTGCGCGGCAAGGACTCGCTCACCATCGAAGGCGGCACCGTCACGGTGGATGCCGGCGGCGATGCGCTCAAGTCAGACAACGACGAAGACGAAACGCGCGGCTATGTCTACATCGCGGGCGGCACCGTAGACCTCGCGGCGGGGGACGACGGAGTGCAGGCCGAAACCGACATTGTGATCGCCGGTGGGGCGACGACTCTTGAGGCCGAAGACGACGGGCTCAAATCCGAGGTCAACATTGTGATCTCGGGCGGCGCAACCGCTGTCGAGAATTCTTATGAAGGCGTCGAGTCGTATTACGTCACGATCGAAGGCGGCGCGCTCGCCGTCAACGCGAGCGATGACGGCATCAACGCGACAAGCGGCACCAGCACCACCACCGACATCGGCGGCATCGTCGAAGAGGATGACGGGGCAATGGTTGCAATCACGGGTGGTGAGACCACGGTCAACTCTGCCGGGGATGGAATCGACTCCAACGGTTCCGTGCTGGTGACCGGTGGCAGCACCACGGTGTTCGGGTCGTCGGAGGACCGGGAAGGTGCGCTCGACGCCAACGGCACCATCGTGGTCGATAGCGGAACAGTCCTGGCCGTCGGAATGACCTTCATGGCGACTTCCCCTGAATCTTCCTCGGCACAGGGCTGGTTGAGCGCATCACTCGAGCAGACGTACAGTGCCGGCCAAAACGTACAGGTGCTTGATGACGGCGGCACGGTGATCGCCGAATTCACCTCGATCAAGTCGTTCCAGTCGGTCGTGTTGTCGGATGCAGCCATCACGAACGGCGAGACCTACACGATCACGGTCAACGGCGACAGTGCCGGATCAGCAGTTGCAGGGGTCGCAGCCGCGGGCAGCGAGGGCGCCGGTGGCGGAGCCCCGGTCGGGGGCGCGCCTCGCCCGTAGGGAGAAGTCACAGCGGTTGCCTCCACTGTTCGCCCCGCGGCGTCCGTTGGTGGCAACCGCTGTCCTGTTGCCCCTCGCAGGCGACGGTGGCAGGCTGGCGGCACTGACGAAAGAAGGCACTGATGAACGACTACCCAGGAATGATTTCCGAGAAGAACCTCATCCAGCCTGTCCCTCGTCGAATCCGTGGCTATTTCGCGGGTGAGGTCATCTTTGACACGACGTCAGCGCTGTACGTGTGGGAGTGGGCGCCGTATCCGCAGTTCTACATCCCACTTGCCGATGTGAAGTCTGAGTTCCTCGTCGACGAGGCGCAGGAGAAGCACCACGCGCGCGGCAGCTATCACCGCAAGAGTCTCGCGGTGGGGGAGCGCGAGCATCCGGCCGCAGCCAAGGTTTATGTTGGTGACGGGCTCGATGGCCTTGCCGACATGGTGCGGTTCGAGTGGGATGCTCTCGACTCGTGGTTCGAGGAAGACGAGCAGGTCTTCGTGCACCCCCGCAACCCTTACACGCGAGTGGATGCCATACGTTCGACCCGCACCGTGCGCGTCGAACGCGACGGGGCCGTTCTTGCCGAGTCGTCGTCGCCGGTCATGGTCTACGAAACCGGTTTGCCGACGCGGTACTACCTCAATCGCACGGAGGTGAACTTTGAGCACCTTGTGCCCAACGACACCGTCACCGAGTGCCCCTATAAGGGAACCACTACCGACTACTGGTCGGTGAAAATGGGCGGCACGGTTCACGCCGACCTCGCGTGGTCGTACTCGTTCCCCACCCGCCAGTTGCTCCCCATCACGGGGCTCGTCGCGTTCTACAACGAGAAGGTCGACATCTTTATCGATGGTGTCGAGCTCACTCAAGCGACGACGCACTTCTTCCCCGAGAAGGATGCTGTTTAGGTTCGAGCCACTCAGCTTGCGTGTGCGACCACCCGTTGCAGAGAAACACAGCGGTCCGAACCCGGTCAGCGGCAGTGTTTTCGGGGCCTCATTTTTGCGACACGCCCGGGATGCGGGTGGTGTTGGTGAGGGGGGCGGATTGCACGTAAAGTTTCTTCTTGTCACCCCAAAGGTGCGGAAGTCCGGAGCGGTTTTGCTGCTAGGTTTCCGGCCTCAAGTGGGGGCCACCATCCTCCGAAGC
>Ga0209344_10000661_pt1 | contig 55405 bp, 55 predicted proteins | sample Cruoilmetagenom6_FD_187293 | JGI IMG/M metagenome (GOLD analysis project Ga0209344, IMG submission 187293) | Oil polluted marine microbial communities from Coal Oil Point, Santa Barbara, California, USA - Santa Barbara Oil Seep Sample 6 (SPAdes)... | ecosystem: Environmental > Aquatic > Marine... | reverse complement strand
GTTTTCTTCATGGTTGTGGCCAATGAGTGTATTTAATGGGGTGTTAGAACCTGAAAACGAAGAAATCTCGTATTATTACCCTACCAATGACTTGGTTACGGGGCCTGATATTCTTTTCTTTTGGGTGGCTAGAATGATTGTAGCTGGCTATGAAATTAGAGGCGAAAAACCCTTTGAAAATGTATACCTCACTGGATTAGTCCGCGATAAGCAACGACGAAAAATGTCTAAATCCTTAGGAAATTCACCTGATGCTTTGAAGCTGATTGAAGATTATGGAGCAGACGGCGTGCGGGTTGGCTTATTACTCAGTTCAGCAGCGGGGAATGATTTAATGTTTGATGAAGCGCTTTGTTCACAAGGCAAATCGTTTGCCAATAAAATATGGAATGCCTTTAGGTTGATTAAAGGATGGGAAATAGATGCCCAACGAGCACAACCTGACACCAATAAAATTGCGGTGGAGTGGTATCGAACTAAATTTCAAGCCACCTTGAGTGAAATTGAGGATCATTTTGGTAAATACCGTTTATCTGATGCGCTTATGGCGAGTTATAAGTTGGTATGGGATGATTTTTGTTCATGGTTTTTAGAAATGATTAAGCCTGCGTATGGTGAACCAATGGACCCCAAGACCTATGAAGCTGCCATTGCGATAGTAGAGGATAACCTTAAAATTCTGCATCCATTTATGCCTTTCTTGACCGAAGAAATTTGGCAGCACATCAGCGAACGAAACGCCGACGAAGCCTTGATGATTGCATCATGGCCAGAAAGTACACAAATAGAACAAGGGTTAATTGACGAATTTGAAATTGCCAAAGAAGTGATTTCAGGCGTGCGAAACTTGCGAAAAGAAAAACAAATATCGTTTAAAGATCCCTTAAACTTATCCGTTCTGAACCAAGATAATATCAAACCTACGTTTGACAGTGTGATTGTAAAACTATGTAATATAGAACAATTGACTTATGTAGCATCTGCGGTTGATGGAGCCATGACCTTTAGGGTAAAAGCGAATGAGTATTTTATTCCGTTAAAAGGAGCCGTCAATGTAGAAGAGGAAATCATTAAAATTACAGAAGAACTTAATTACACAGAAGGCTTTTTAAAATCGGTTCAAAAGAAATTGAGCAATGAACGTTTTGTTTCCAATGCCCCAGATAATGTGGTTGCAAGTGAAAAGAAAAAAGAGCGTGATGCTTTGGCCAAAATTGAAACGTTGAAAGCCAGCTTAGCCAGTTTAAAATAACCCTTGCTTGAGGTGTAATTGAGTTTTATACATAAGCCCCAGGCAATGATCAGGGGCTGGTAAAAAACAGTCTACCGCTGTTTTTCAACTTTAAACTGCATTAATCCCCCAATTTGTATGGATAATGCAATTGCCTTGGTAGCAATTTCTCCTGCGAAATTTTCCTCGACGGTTTCTTTCCATAGCATAAGCCAGCGTTCAAAATGCGCTTGTTTTAATGGGGATTTTTTGTCTAATGCAATATGTTTTAGCATTGGGTTTCCCTTGTAAACGGGATTGCCCAGTAAAGTGCTCTCCCAAAAATCGTACATGATGGGAAGGTGCTTACCTAAATCTATCTGGGCAATTTCAGTGAAAAAATATCCAATTTTTGAATCGCTAAGCACCTTTGTATAGAAGCTGTCAACAAGGGTAATGATATCTGACCGCGATTGGAGATCTCTCATGACATGGACTTATGAATTACAACTAAAAGCGAACTTACTCTCCTTTAACTGGAGATATCATAATATGTGCCCGATGCGTACCTGGGTTCATAATCCACGGGTGATTAGCAGCCATGGGTCGTTCTGGAAGTCCGGTAGATGCGGCCGTAGCAAATGGCATATACACTACATAACGATATTGTGCACCATCTACTTCGGCGGTTGCAGGATCGTATACGGTTTTAGCTCCATAGTATATGTGCAAGGTGGCTCCCATTTTCCCCATGGGTAAGGTGCCGGCTTTAACTTCTTCTTCTCGAATGTCAAATATTTCTTTTGCACTTTTACCTTCGGCTTTTAAGGCCCTTCCTCTGGCCATAAAAGGCTCTAAATCTTTATGATACGCGGCAGCGCTAAAGCCTTCTTTTTTAGGATCATCGGCTAGAATAATAAATTCATTATCTCCTTCCTTTAACGTTACAAATTCTCCTGCCATATTGTAGCCAATCACTTTAGCTCCCGCTCTACTTTCTGCAGGTGCAGCTAAAAGTGCGGTAGCAATTAAGGCTTCATCTGAATCAATAGGTTTTAAATTGGCCGCCGGTGTTGTCGTTTCAGTTTTCGCAGTATTCGCTTCCGATACATTTTCTGGCGAAGCTGATGCTTCAGGGTCTTTTTTGCTAGGGGTGTTACACGCGAATAGAAAAGCGGTAAGCAGGGTAAGGGTAAGTAGATTTTTCATGGGAATAAGGTTTTAAATTTGTAATTTTTTAAACACGCAGCTCGTGGCTCGCACTAAACGCGTATGCTTACAAAGGGGAAGATACCTATTTTATGTGAATTTACGAAGTCAAATTAAACTTCAAGTGATGCATCGTGCCTTATCCTAAAATAAATGTAGCTGGCTTACTTCACCACTACAGGAGTTTTGTTGTATTTTTTAACCGCGGAAAGCACGTTAGCTGTATAATTAGGTAGTAACTATGGAGTCATAAGTTTAAGGAATTTATTCATTTCGAGCATGCATTCTTTATATTTTGCTAATCGGTTACCACTGGTTCTTCTATAGGCGGCAATAATATTTTTAAAGCGTTTAGTTTGGTATATTTCTTTTGCTTGAAGCCTTCCTTCATGTAAATCGAAGTTATTTTTTAGATACGGATAATAATCGGTAGTATAAAGTTGGTTTGAAATGCTATCAAATGCTTCCACCCAGGTGTAAAATTCGTAGAGGTTAACAATATTATTTTTGACGGAATAATCGTTGATAAAACGCATGTCGCCCGATTCTATTAAGGTGGTATAGGCATTTTTACGAATATATACGCCGCCGATATTTAGCAATTCTAAGGCAATTCTATTGGCTTTTTCTAACTGTATTGGAGGTTGAATGCAGTGGAGTAAGGTGTCTAATTTTTTTAATTGAATATCGCCATAAGTAATTGCTTCTTGAAACGTACGGGTATTGATTTCAGTTTCTTTTTTGAGTTGTTGTAAATGGATTTCTACCAGTTCTTGCTGTGATTTTTTGGAGGCACAGGTATTTAATTGAAAAGCAATAAGAATTCCAATAATAACCACGAAAAATTCTAAACTGTGATTAAGCCAATCTATGCGAGGTTTCTTTTTTTTTGCCACGACCGTCTATTTAGGCTAAGGGCAATACACAGGATATTGCCTGATTGTTAGGGACTAAGATAAAAAAAATGGTGTAATTATAAGCGGGTGACTACAACTTTTTAGTCCCCCAATTACATGAGTCTACAGCTGCGTACCTTTATTAATCAAAGGTCTTTTTTGAATCTGCAGCCAACCGATTAATCTCTGCAATTTCCGCTTTGGTCAAATCACGGTATGCTCCAATGGGAACATCTAGTTTAACATTCATGATTCTAACGCGCACGAGTTTGACAACATGGTAGTCAAAATATCCGCACATTCTTCTAATTTGTCGGTTAAGACCTTGAGTGAGCACCATTTTAAAGGTGGTCGCATTTATGCGTTCTACCTTGCATTTACGCGTGACCGTATCGAGAATCGGAACTCCGTTCGCTAGCCCCTTTAAAAAGGCAGCGGTAATGGGTCTGTCTACCGTAACAAGGTATTCTTTTTCGTGGTTGTTTCTGGCACGAAGGATCTTATTCACAATATCGCCATCGTCTGTTAAAAAGATAAGCCCTTCGCTCGGTTTGTCTAACCTACCAATGGGAAAGATGCGCGTAGGGTAGTTGATATAATCAATAATATTATCTTTTTCTACACGGGTGTCCGTAGTGCAGACAATACCTACTGGTTTATTATAAGCGAGATACACACGTTTTTTCTGACTAGGATTAATAATTTTTCCATCAACCGTAACTTGGTCATCTTCCCCTACTTTAGAACCCATAACGGCCAATTCTCCATTAATTCTAACCTTGCCTTTATCAACTAATTTATCGGCGCCGCGGCGTGAACAATAGCCCACCTCGCTGAGGTATTTATTAATTCGTGTAAGTTGTTCTTCCATAACTTATGCCTTTTCAGGGATGTTAGCCAAAATTTCTTGTAAAAATTTCCAGAATTTTTGCGTTGAAGAAATACTGGCTCGTTCGTCTGGACTATGTGCTCCTTTGATTGTTGGACCAAAAGAGATCATATCCATTGCTGGATAGTTTTGCCCTAAAATTCCACATTCTAATCCTGCATGACACGCCAATACATTTGCTTCTTCATTGAATAATTTGGTGTACGTGTTTTGTAGAACCTTGAGGATAGGGGAGGCCGGATTGGGCTTCCAGCCCGGATACGATCCAGAGAGTTTAGTAGTAAATCCACCTAATTTAAATACTGAATTCAGTTGATTCGTCAAATTGTCTTTGCCAGAATCTATCGAACTTCGCGTTAAGCACATACACGTTATTTGTCCCTTGTCAACTACAATGCGCGCTACATTATTAGAGGTTTCTACGAGGCCTTCAATATCAGGACTCATTCTAAAGACGCCATTGGGTAGGGCGTATACCGTACGGATAAGCATTTTTAAATCGGGATCGGCCATAATGGTTTCCGGTACATCACAGGCAACTAGCGCTATGTCTAAGGAGGGTTCTAAGGTGGCGTATTCTGCGAGAATGAGGTCGCGAATGGCCTTAAATTTCTTGGTTAAATTAGCGTTTTTGGGCACGATAATAGCATTGCTTTCTCGTGGAATTGCGTTCCGTAATCCACCACCATCTATACGAGCAACGGCACAGTCTGTTGCCAAAGCAAAAAGAATGCGGTTCATGAGTTTATTGGCATTACCTAGACCTAAATGGATGTCCATACCAGAGTGACCGCCTTTTAAGCCTTTTACCGTAAGTCGAAAAGCTTTACTGTAGGTGTTTTTTAGCGGTTCATAAGGTTTTGAGGCAGTAACGTCAATTCCGCCAGCACAGCCAACACCAATTTCATTGTCTTCTTCGGTATCTAGATTTAATAAAATGTCACCAGTTAAGAGATTTCCTACCAGGCCAAAAGCCCCTGTCATTCCTGTTTCTTCATCAATGGTAAACAAGGCTTCTAAGGGAGGGTGTGGAATATCGGTACTTTCTAAGATACTCATTATAGCCGCTACACCAAGGCCGTTATCGGCGCCAAGCGTGGTTCCTTTAGCTTTAACCCAATCCCCGTCAACAAACATCTCAATCCCTTGGGTTTCGAAATCAAATTCCGTATCGTTATTTTTTTGATGTACCATGTCTAAATGCGATTGCAAGACCACGGTTTTTCTATTTTCAAAGCCTGGAGTAGCTGGTTTTTTTATAATCACATTACCCACTGAATCTACGTAGGTTTCAAGTGCGAGTTGCTCTCCAAAACTCACCATAAATGCAATGACGGCTTCTTCCTTTTTAGAGGCGCGAGGTACGGCATTAAGTTTGCTAAAATTTTTCCAAACGTTTTGAGGTGCTATCGATGATAGTGGCATATATATATATATTTATGGTGAACGATCCGTTGGAGTGCCCACCGTTATTAGTGTTCTATTGTATAGGTTCTGTTCAACAGCTTTAAACTGAGCCGTTAGTCATTGATTTCAATGATACTATCCTGTAACGGTTTTCGTACCTTTTCTAAGGTACTCATAAAATCATCATCTGCTCTAAATCCAACGGGAAGTAAGAGCACTGATTTTAAATTTTTATTTCTCAAATTGAGCAGCGTATCAAACTGTTGGGCATTAAAGCCTTCCATAGGACAGCTGTCAATTTGCTCCATGGCGCAAACGGTCATCAGATTTCCCAAGGCAATATACGCCTGATTGATGGCCGATTTTTGTTTTTCATCGGTCGATTTATTCTTAAAAATATCCTTGAGTTGTTGTCTGTATTTTGATAAAATTTCTTCTGAGGTGCCTCGTACATTCTGTTCTAAATCAAAATAGTTATCAATATCATCGAGGGTGTAATAATCTTGTATGCAGATGACCAATAGGTGTGAAGCATTTGCGATTTGTTGTTGTTCAAAGGCATGTGGAACTAAGGCTTCTTGGAGTTCTTTATGTTGGATAACAATTAATTTGATTGGTTGTAATCCAAATGAAGTTGCAGTTAAATTAAAGGCTTCCTTTAATAATTGAATCTGGTCCTCAGATAATTTACGCTGATCGTTGAACTTCTTACACGCGTAACGCCATTTTAAACGTTGAATGCTATTCATACCGGTCAATTTAAGTCAAAGATTGCATATTTACAAGTTTAGCATAGGTTCCTTTAAGTGCTAAAAGCTCAGTATGCTTACCCTGCTCTACAATTTTCCCTTTGTGTAAAACTACAATATTATCTGCTTTTTGGATGGTAGAAAGCCGATGTGCGATGACGATAGAGGTACGGTTTTGCATCAGTTGTTCGATGGCTTTCTGCACCAGTTGTTCTGAAGCGGTATCTAAGGCGGAAGTTGCTTCATCAAGCACCATAATGGGTGGATTCTTAAGAACGGCGCGTGCAATGCTTAAACGCTGTTTTTGTCCCCCGGATAATTTACCGCCACCATCGCCAATATTGGTATGAATGCCTTTGGGTAATTCGTTTACAAATTCATAGGCATTGGCAATTTTAAGGGCAGTAATCACTTCTTCGTCCGTTGCATCAGCCTTTCCGAGTTTTAGGTTATTGGCCACGCTATCATTAAATAAAATAGCATCTTGGGTAACAATTCCTAATTGCGCTCTAAGGGATGATTTTCGCAATGCTTTGATATTGATTCCGTCAATCGTAATCTCCCCATGATTAATGTCATAAAAGCGTGTGATGAGGTTGGCGAGGGTGGATTTTCCAGATCCAGATTGCCCCACAAGCGCTACTGTTTTTCCTTTAGGAATAGTGAGTGAAAAGTTTTCTAAGACGTATTCATCGTCATATTTAAATGAAATATTGTCAAACACAATTTCTTTGGTAAATGAAGTGAGTGTTTGGGCGTCTTTTTGGTCTTTTAATGGATTCTCAGTTTCAATTATTTCAAGAACTCTTTCCGCGGCAGCGTTTCCTTTCTTTACACTATAACTTGCTTTAGAAATGGCTTTCGCGGGAGTTAAAATATTATAGGCTAATCCCATATAAGCCAAAAAGGCTTCCCCTTGTAATGATTGTTCAACCAAGACGAGTCGCCCGCCATACCACAATAAAATTGAAATCACTGCAATTCCTAGGAATTCGCTGGTGGGACTGGCAAGATTGGTTCTATTTAAAAGACTATTTGAGAATTTATTAAACCGTTCTGTGGATTCTTGGAATTTAGCATTAAATTTATGTTCAGCGTTAAAGCCTTTTATGATTCGCAATCCTCCCAATGTTTCTTCTAGTAAGGACAGAAAATAGCCTTGCTCTCGTTGCACCTTGTCAGATTTCCGCTTTAAACTCTTCCCAATAAGAGAAATTAGAAAGCCCGAAATTGGGATGAAAATAAATACAAAAATGGTGAGTTTTACGCTGAGTGTGAGCATAAATAAAATGGTAAATAGGATGGTCAACGGTTCCCTAAAAAGCAATTCTAAAATAGATAAAAAAGAATGTTGAATTTCTAATACATCAGTTCCAATCCGCGCCATGATATCTCCTTTTCGTTTTTCAGAAAAATACGAAAGTGGGAGGTGTATAGTTTTGTCATAGAGGTCGTTTCGGATATCTCTCAACACCCCATTACGCAAAAAGGTAATGAAATACATGGCGAGATAACTAAACACATTCTTTAGAAGAAAAACGCTGATGACTAATGAAATAACCACTATTAATGCCTTAGATTGGTCTTCTCCAGCGATATCTGTGATAAAATAATTGGTGTAATTATTAAAAAATTCGCCCGCTTTGGTAATGCCCTCGTAGGTTGGCTTAACGGTAACTCGTTCGGCGTCTGGTTTAAATATCACCTGTAACAATGGCATTAATACCATAAAGGCTAACCCGCTAAATAGGGCATAAAAAATATTACATATAATATTTAGAATACCATAGATTTTATACGGTAGGGCATAGCGAATAATTTTTTTAAAATAATGCATTAGTTTACGTTCATTTCCTTCATAATCCGTTCAATTTTTTGATCGAGTAAGCGTTCTATTCGTACCGCATCTTCCGTTTTTTCAAGTTGTAATTGCGCACTAAAGTAAAACTTAATCTTTGGTTCTGTTCCACTTGGACGAGCTGCTACACGCGTACCGTCTTCTGTTTCGTAAATGAGCACATTTGATTTTGGTAAATCTATAGGGCTCCGCGCTCCAGTCTGTACATTTAGACAGATAGACGAATCGTAGTCATATACGTAGTGTACAGGAGAGTTATCAAGGGTTTGCGGTGGCGAATTCCTCATGTCTTTCATCATTTGAACAATTTCAGCGGCACCATCTGCTCCTTTTTTAACTAAAGAAACAAGATGTTCTTTATAATAGTGGTGCTTTTTATAGATGTTGATGAGTTCTTGGTAAAAACTACCATTGTTATTTTTGGCGTCTAAGGCAATTTCACAGGCCAATAGGGTTGAGGTTACAGCATCTTTGTCGCGAATAAAATCACCTACCATATACCCAAAGCTCTCTTCACCACCCCCAATAAACTCTTGTGTGCCCTCGGCATCTTTAATTAATTTAGCAATCCACTTAAAGCCAGTTAAAACGACTTTACTTTCTACATTATAACTTTTGGCAATTTCATTGACTAGGTTTGTAGAGACAATAGTGGTTCCTATAAATTGTGTACCGTCTAGTTGCCCGGTTTGATAGCGTTCGTTGAGTAAAAAATTAGTCATAACAGCCATGGTTTGGTTTCCATTTAACAGGACTAATTTATGTTCGAGGTTACGTACGGCTATGCCAAGTCGATCAGAATCAGGATCTGTTCCAATAACAATATCCGCATTCACTTTTTCAGCCAGTTCCAGCGCCATTTTAAGGGCTTCAGGTTCTTCAGGATTGGGTGAGGTAACGGTTGGGAAATCTCCATCTGGTTTACTTTGTTGTTTAACTACGTGTACATTTTTATATCCCGCTTTCTTAAGTACTTCTGGAACCGACATGATTGAGGTGCCGTGTAAGGAGGTAAAGACAATGGTTAGGTCTTTTTTGTTCGGAATAGCGAAGCTGCCATTTTTCACACAAGCTTGTACAAAGGCTTGGTCAACTTCTTTACCAATAGAGGTGATCAGCGTTTTTTGGCCATTAAACTTAACCTCTTTTACATCGAGTGAATTTACGCGTTCAATGATGTTTTTATCATGGGGAGGAACAATTTGACCGCCATCATTCCAATAGACTTTATATCCGTTGTATTCTGGGGGGTTATGTGAAGCGGTCAGCACAATACCAGCATCGCAATTTAAATGGCGAACGGTAAAAGATAATTCAGGCGTGGTTCTTAGGTCGTCAAAAACTAAGGCTTCAATGCCGTTCGCTGAGAGTACATCTGCCACTAAGGCGGCAAAGGCTTTTGAGTTATGTCTACAATCAAAGGCGATCGCTACTTTTAATTCTTTTTTAGGAAAACATTCGTGTAGATAATTAGAAAGCCCTTGTGTTGCTTTACCGAGGGTATATTTATTTATTCTATTGGTTCCGGGGCCCATAATGCCTCTCATTCCACCCGTGCCAAAGGCGATATCTTTATAAAAACTATCGTTGAGGTCGTTCGTATCTGCCTGGATCAATTCGCGAACTGCATCTTGTGTTTCTTGGTCATAGGGGGCTTGTAACCAAGCGTTTGCTCTAGATAATATTTCGTTGGTATTCATAATACACTAATTTAAGCGGGATTGTTTCTCCTATTTTATGTTAAGTCGTCACTAATTTTATAACGGTCTTGTTGACTGCTATTACGCAAGATAATTTCTCCCAAAAATCCTGCTAAAAACAATAATGTTCCAATGATCATGGTGGTTAAGGCCAAATAAAATTGGGGGCGTTGAGTAATTAATCGACCTGTGGGATTGATAAAAAGCTTGTCGATGCCCAAATATAATGAAAATCCAAGGCCAATAACAAACATCATCGAGCCCAGTAATCCAAATAAATGCATGGGGCGTTTCCCAAATTTATTCAAAAACCAAATGGTAATTAAATCTAAGAAACCGTTTGCAAAACGACTTATTCCAAACTTTGTCTTGCCGTATTTTCGGGCTTGATGTTGAACGACCTGTTCTCCAATCCGATAAAACCCTTCATTTTTAGCCAAGACAGGAATATAACGATGCATTTCTCCGTAGACGTCTATATTCTTTACCACTTTTTTCCGATAAGCTTTAAGGCCACAATTAAAATCGTGTAATTTTAATCCAGACGTTTTTCTAGCAACAGCATTAAAGAGTTTGGAAGGAAGATTTTTTCTAAGTTTAGAATCATAACGTTTCTTTTTCCAACCCGAGACAAGGTCTAATTGCTCTTCTTTAATTTTTTTATACAGGGCGGGAATTTCATCAGGACTGTCTTGAAGATCTGCATCCATAGTAATGACCACCTCACCAACAACCCGTTTAAATCCCGCATTTAGGGCTTGTGATTTCCCATAATTTTTATGGAATCGAATACCTTTAACTGCTGGATTTTGCGCATTGAGAGCTTGAATAACTGACCATGAGTTATCGGTACTTCCATCATCAATAAAAATAATTTCATATAAAAACTGATTGGATTGCATGGTTCGTGCAATCCAATCATGTAATTCTATTAAAGATTCTTCTTCATTAAGTAGTGGAATAACTACTGAAATATCCATAGGGTTATTGGGATTAAAATTCTTCTTTTTTCTGCATTGCCAAGGTGGCAATTAAGGAAATGATAAAGCCGATAAAAAGGGCTACAATTAATTGAATACCTACAATAACCCAAGTTTGACTAAAAAATTTAGATCCTTTTTTAATACTTTCAATCATTTCATCTGTGATTTCAGGATTTTTCAGGTATTCTTGAATTTGTAATTCCATCATGTTTTTTGTGAAATCAGGCTCAATGACATTGGTAAACACAAGGTTGTAAATTATAGAGATTATCGCAGCAATTAGGGCAGTACCTATCCCTACTTTCAAACCGTCTGCAAAATCTAAATACCCGCCATTTAATTTTTTAAAGGCATAAATAGCTAGTACTATAAGCGTAATAGAGCTTGCAAAGGAAGCAATTGCTGGAAGCACTCCTTGATTGTAAACATTTCCGATGGCATATACCATAACAGATATTAAGACAGAAATTACGCCTAAAATAAGTCCGTAATTTAATATGATCGGCTTTGATTGTGGTTTTTGATGTTCCATTTGATTCGAGTTTGGGTTAGTTCGTACAAATATACTACAATTAAAGATTTTGCAGATTTAATCCGGTTAATTTTAATAAAAACATTTCTCAAAAAAGCATTGTATAATTCGAAATTGATTGTATTTTTGCCGCGGGCAAGTCCTACACAACCAGCTCCCTTTGAATCCTCCAGGGCAGGAATGCAGCAAAGGTATTAGGTCGTAGCGGTGTGATGTAGGTAGCTTGCCTTTTTTTATGCCCTAACGTTTCGTATTTCGAATCATTTTTCTTCAGCGCATAGCCCCATCTTTCATTAGATTATTTGAATCCCCGCGCATTTCGCCCCCCCAAAACAGTATAATTTTCAATACCTTTGTCACAGAAATTTTCCATATGAAAAAAGTAGTATTGATCACCGGAGCTTCTTCTGGGATTGGACAAGCCATTGCACAACATTTACATACTGAAGGGATGATTGTATACGGAACGAGTAGACGGCCCAAAAACACCCGTGAAAATGGTATACATATGGTGGCCTTAGAGGTCACTGATGTTGAAAGTATTCGTGCGGCAGTGACCACCATTATCAATGAACAAGGACGCCTTGATGTACTGGTTAATAATGCGGGCATGGGGATTACCGGCCCAATTGAAGAAACGCCCACGGATGAAATTCGCAACGTTTTTGAAACTAACTTTTTTGGTGCCATAGAAGTCATGAAAGCGGTATTGCCCAGCATGCGTTCGCAAAAGGCAGGATTAATTATAAATATAACCTCAATTGCGGGGTATATGGGTTTACCATTTAGGGGGGTGTATTCTGCAACGAAAGGCGCTTTGGCGTTAATTAGTGAAGCCACCAAAATGGAAGTAAAGGGCATGGGTATTGAGGTGTGTACGGTAGCTCCGGGGGATTTTGCAACCAATATTGCAGCTGGTCGGTATCACAGTCCCGTAGTCAAAGGCTCTGATTACGAAACAAATTACACGTCTAATTTAGAATTAATGAATGCACATGTAGACGGAGGTTTGTCGCCCCTTGTAATGGCGAAAGCGGTAGGGAAAATCATAAAACAAGGCAAGCCTAAAACACATTACAAAATAGCCGACCCGATGCAAAAATTTTCTATCGTACTCAAGCGGATTTTACCCGACTTATGGTATCAGAAATTGTTGATGAAGCATTTTAAAATGAAATAGAGAAACCTGCTTTCAAGCTGATAAGGCTCAACAGCATCTCAACTTTCAACAAGCTACTAATTTTTTTAACCTTCAAGGGGGTAAAACCTTACCAATAGTTTTTGTAGGTGCTGGTTCTGCTAGGGATACAATTTGCAAATAAACAGCCAATCTTAAACCATAAACAACAAACTATGTTGATAAGTTCTACGTTATCCTTTTATACACCCCTGAGATATACTGTATATTTGGGCGAAATAATACAAAACCGATGAAATTTTTTATAGACACCGCTAATTTAGCACAAATTAAAGAGGCCCAAGATTTGGGAGTACTTGACGGAGTAACCACCAATCCATCCTTGATGGCAAAAGAAGGAATTACTGGTCAAGAGAATATTATTAATCACTATAAAGCCATTTGTGAGATTGTTGATGGCGATGTTAGTGCCGAGGTGATTTCAACTGATTATGAAGGAATGGTACGTGAAGGGGAAGCCTTAGCAAAACTACATCCTCAAATTGTGGTGAAAATTCCAATGATTAAAGAAGGAATTAAAGCGATAAAATATTTCTCTGATAAAGGTATTAAAACGAATTGTACCTTGGTTTTTTCTGCGGGACAAGCCTTACTAGCTGCTAAGGCTGGTGCAACGTATGTTTCTCCATTTATTGGAAGATTAGATGATATTTCAACTGATGGATTAGGCTTAATTCAAGAAATCAGATTAATTTATGATAACTACGGTTTTGAAACACAAATTTTAGCAGCATCCATTAGACATACCATGCATATTATGGATTGTGCTAAAATTGGAGCTGATGTCATGACCGGACCATTAAAAGCGATTGATGGTTTAATGAATCATCCATTAACCGATATTGGCTTGGCTAAATTTTTGGCTGATTTTAACGGTACCAACTAATCTTTTAGAAAAAGAAAATAGTGTAAAGAGTCTCACCGAAAGGTGGGACTTTTTTGTAGCTAAAAGGTTGGCGTTTTGATCCAATCAGATGGTTTGATAGGTGATTAGGCTGGATTTTTTGAAATATCTCGAATAATCTTTACGTGATGATGTGTGTGGATGCGTAAAAATCGAAGACTTGTGCTTAGCTGTAACTGACCAAAGAAAGGATGCGTAAAATATGCTTTTTTTGGAAGTGAGCCCAGTTCATCTAGATTAGATCTCACTTGTGCTAATTGCACTTCTAAGTCCTTTTTTAATACCATTTCAGGAGGCAATACAGCCTTGGGAGCCTTGGCTTTTCCTCTAGGAATTATACCCAAAAGTAGGATAACAAACCTTAACCCGTTAAATTTCCATTTGTAGGTAGAAGGGTCAGCGGTTTTTAGGGCTTGCTGAATGGAAAGGATGACTTTTAAACTGTGATCAATATGCCAAAAGGTACCAGACGAAGAGATGGAAGGATTAAATAAATCTCCTTTTTCGATAGCCGAATTCAATGCGATAAGTTCTTTTTTAATTCCTTGCATTTTGTAATGTGTTGACGTGAGTTTATCCGTAATTAGTCCTTAAAGGTAGGTATAATTCGTTCCAATTCTGTCAGGTAGTCATATTGAAGATCTGGATGTAAGGTTTTTATGTCTTTTTTTATCAAGAGCACTTGCCGTTCAACCAGGTTAAAAAGGGTGGTGTTTCTACGATATGACGGGCGTAGCTGATCCATTTCTTCAAGGAAATAAAGTAATAACTCAACTGCCGTACTTTTCTTTTTAGAGTACCGAATATATTTTTTGATTAATCGGAGGATTTTGCGAACGGATTTTTTAATAAAATAATAGCTGCTGGTGTTAATTGCTTGAAATAATTCGTGAACTTCTTCCTTGACACTCGCTATAAAACGGTCTTCATTTTCAGCTTCAAAGAGGAGGTAAGTTAATAATTCTTTGTTCTCTTTTTTAAAGCGAGCAAGGGTGAGGCAAAGGTTGATTAGTTCGGTTGAACTGTGATGACTCAGTTCGGTTTTTAATTCTTTTACGGTGGCAGTTTTCATATAATTTACAAGCTATAGCTAAAAAAAAGAGACTGATAAAACCAGTCTCTTTTTAAATGAATTTAATTGTGCGCTATTCAGTAGCTTAAAGGCTTCTGAACAGGTGTACATGATTATTCTGTTGCCTTGTCAACAACAATACGATCAGCACGGTTAGCAAGTTCCCATGCCGTGTGGAATACTAATCTAGATCTGTTTTCTAATAAATCATATTCAATTTTGTCTGGAGTATCTGATGGTCTGTGATAATCATCGTGCGTTCCATTAAAATAGAAAATAATTGGAATGTTGTTTTTTGCAAAGTTATAATGGTCAGATCTGTAGTAAAAACGATTCGGATCGTTTTCATCATTATAGGTATAATCTAACTCAATATTGGTGTATTTTTTGTTTACCTCTTCAGAGATGTTGTGTAAATCGGTACTTAATTTATCACTTCCAATCAGGTATACATAGTTTCTATCTCCTTCTCTTTTAGGATCAATTCTACCTACCATATCAATATTTAAATTGGCAACCGTATTGGCTAAAGGAAAAATAGGATCGAAATCAGTATAATATCTAGAACCTAATAAGCCTTTTTCCTCTCCAGTTACGTGAAGGAAAACAACTGATCTTTTTGGTCCTTGTCCATTGTCTGCCGCTAATTTGAATGCTTCAGCAACTTCTAATAAAGATACGCTACCAGATCCATCATCATCGGCACCATTGTTAATTTGACCATCACGAGAAATTCCAACGTGATCTAAGTGAGAAGAAATAACGATGTACTCATCTGGCTTCTCAGATCCACGAATAATGGCAGCAACGTTTTCAGAATCTACATCTTCCATTCCTGAAACATAAGAAATTGACGCTGCTTTTTTAATTGTGCTTGATTTGTCATTTGTTAACATACCCGGCATAATAGCATCCGCTACTGACGTATTGATCATAAACATGTTTGTTGCTTTTGGCGCATCTTTTTTAGCCTCTCCAGTTTTTATACTAATTCTACCCCCAAAACGTGTTAATTGCGGTGCAGCTAATTTGTAAAATTCTGGATCGTAATAGAATACTGCAGCAGCACCTTTAGCTTCCGCTAATTGCTTTTTAACAGTTGTTTGTTGTCTTTGATTAGACCATTTAGAAGCTTCTGAAGTACCTGAAATTACGTAAGTACCGTCTTTTTTCTTTGGCTCACCACCTTTAATGACAACAATTTTACCGGTAACATCAAGACCTTTATAGCTATTGTAGTCGCCTTCTTCGATACCATAACCAACATAAACCAATTCATCAGATGAAGCTGTTCCATTGCTACTTCTAAAAGGAACGAAATCGTCACCCATAGCATAATCAACTCCGCCAACTTTTAGTGAAACGGTAGGTTTTCCTTGCGTTTCTAAAGGTACTTTTTGAAAGTAATTGTCTCCACCTAAGGCAGCAGGAATCCCTAAATCTACATAGTGCTTTTTAAGGTATTCTACGGCTTTTTTCTGACCTGGACTACCAGTGTCACGACCTTCAAACTCATCTGATGCATAAATGTATAGCATTTCTTTTAGCTCAGCACTGGTAATGCTATTTGCAAAATCAGTAACTGTTTTTTTTGCAACCGCTGGTGCTGCCTGCGTAGTCGATTGTTGTGAAGAACCACAACTGACCATAAGGGCGGCTAAAACCACAAGGGTAAATAGTTTTTTCATTTTATATTATTAAGTTAGTAATTTGTCTCTTATTCAAAGGAATAAAAGGATTTGATTAAATTGTGCTACGATATTACAAAATTATAGTGAAAATGTGCCTATTATGGGCGGTTATTTTTTAACAATGCCTATGAATTTTTATGCATCAATTGAATTTTAGTCCATCTATCAGTTCCCCTTTAAAACTTCGTGTTTATCATATTAATTAGCTAATTTTACGGGATGCAATTTAAATTAGAATCAAATTTTAGCCCAACAGGAGATCAACCTGAAGCTATTCGTCAACTTACCACCGAAATTCAGGCAGGTGGAACACATCAAACCCTGCTCGGGGTAACCGGTTCCGGTAAAACATTTACGGTAGCTAATGTGGTGCAAAATTTACAACGCCCTACCTTAGTTTTAGCACATAATAAGACCTTGGCTGCCCAATTGTACGCTGAGTTTAAACAATTCTTTCCAGAGAATGCGGTTGAATACTTTGTATCGTATTATGATTATTATCAACCAGAAGCGTATATTCCGAGCAGCGGCCTCTATATTGAGAAAGACCTTTCGATTAATGACGATATTGAACGTTTGCGATTAAGCACCACTTCTTCCTTGTTAAGTGGACGAAGAGATGTGCTTGTAGTCGCCTCTGTATCCTGCCTTTACGGGATCGGTAATCCCGTAGAATTTAAGAAAAACGTGATTACCATTGAGGTTGGACAGCAGATTGCTAGGACCAAATTTCTTCATAATTTGGTGCAAAGTCTCTATGCACGAACTGAACATGAAGTGAAAAGTGGAACGTTTAAAGTAAAAGGGGATACCATTACGGTTTTTCCTTCCTACGGAGATTTTGGTTATCGCATTCACTTTTTTGGGGATGAGATTGAAGAGATAGAGAGTTTTGACATTGTTAACAACAAGGTCATCGAAAACTATGAAACTTTAAATATTTATCCAGCGAACCTTTTTGTAACCTCTCCGGATGTTTTGCAAAATGCGATTCATTTAATTCAGGAAGATTTAGTGAAACAGGTGGCTTATTTTAAAGAAATTGGAAAACATCTTGAAGCAAAACGCTTGTTAGAGCGTACGGAATTTGACCTGGAGATGATTCGTGAGTTAGGGTATTGTAGCGGCATTGAAAATTACTCGAGGTATCTTGACGGACGTGAAGCCGGAACACGTCCCTTTTGCTTACTCGATTATTTTCCTGAAGATTACCTCATGGTTATCGACGAAAGTCATGTAACCATCCCGCAAACCCATGCCATGTACGGAGGTGACCGGTCGCGAAAAGAAAATTTGGTAGAATATGGCTTTCGATTGCCTGCGGCCATGGATAACCGCCCCCTAAAGTTTGAAGAGTTTGAAGCGCTACAAAATCAGGTGATATACGTTAGTGCAACGCCGGCAGATTATGAGCTTCAACAAACGGAAGGGGTGTATGTTGAACAGATCATACGACCAACTGGCTTGTTAGATCCCGAAATAGAAATTCGGCCGAGCCTAAATCAAATTGACGATTTAATTGAAGAAATCCAAGTACGAGTTGAACGTGATGAACGGGTTTTAGTTACAACCCTAACGAAGCGTATGGCGGAAGAACTCAGTAAGTACCTCAGTCGAATTCAGGTGCGATGTAGATATATCCACAGTGATGTGGATACTTTAGAACGGGTAGAGATCATGCAAGATTTGCGAAGAGGTTTATTTGATGTATTGATTGGTGTAAATTTATTGCGAGAAGGCTTGGACTTGCCAGAAGTATCCTTAGTGGCTATTTTAGATGCTGATAAAGAAGGCTTTTTAAGAAGCCATCGCTCATTGACTCAGACGGTGGGACGAGCAGCGCGGAATGTTAATGGAAGGGCCATTTTATACGCGGATAAAATCACCAATAGTATGCAGCTTACTATAGATGAAACAAATAGACGGCGGATCAAGCAAATGGAGTATAACACGGCACAGGGCATTACACCAACCCAAATTAAAAAAGCGATTGACGAAACCTTATCTAAAAAGAATATATCTTCTTATCACTATGATAATGCGGCGACAAAGGCTGCAGAAGAAGACATGTCTTATGTGCCTAAAGAAGAAATAACTAAACGAATTAGAGATCGGCAAAAAGCGATGGAACAAGCGGCAAAGGCCTTAGACTTTATTCAAGCAGCACAATTACGCGATGAGATCAAGTTGCTTAAAGAACAATTGACCTAGCTTATAAATCTCTTTTTAATAAAAGGCGATACGAAAAATAAATAAAGAGTCCAGTCCAGACCATCGGAATCAAAAATTCAAACCACTGTACCCCGTAGCCAGTACCTACGTCTGCACCTACTTGTTTGGCCATACTTTTAATTGCATTTAAGCGTGTAAAGGGTTGCTTGATTAGATTTGACATCGATTCTAGTGGGAAATAGCGCATAATAGAATCCATTTTATCTAAGGTGTCATCCGCATTTCTAAATTGATACGAGAGATATCCCTTAAAAATAAGTTCTAAAAAAAAGAGGACTAAAATTCCGCCAACAGCGAAGGCAGAACGCCTTACTAATATTCCCATAAATAAGCCTAACGAAAAGAACGCAACCAATTTGATAAAAAAGGCAAGGATGAATTCCATATTAGAAAAGATGATATCAACTTCGTCATAGGAGGAAAAAATCAGACCTAAAATCATGGTCGTAATAAAAACAAATACCGTTGATATTAATGCAAGCGTAAGGACCATATAAAATTTAGAGAGCACAAATTCTTTCTTGCTCAAGCCATCAATAAGGTTTTGTTTTAATGTTTTATTACTGTATTCATTCGCCATCATTGACACAATAACCATCAGTAAAAAGAATTTAAAAATGGCGGCCATATAGGTATTAAAATGCCAGATGTACGGAAAATCAAAAATCCCCATGTCGGCAAGGTGGAATTCAAAATCGCCAAAATCAAATCGGATAGCAGCAAAAAGCGCAATTGAAATTAGTAAGGCAAAATAGATAATGGTCAAAACACGACTCGCTCTATTATACTTTAGTTTGTGATATTCTATATTTAATAGTCGAAACATAATTGGTCAGAATAAGGTGATTAGTTGTTGTTGGTAAGGGTTAAGAATTGCTCTTCCAAGCTTGGTTTGCGTTTCACTAAATGAGTTAATACGACCCCTTGCTTAAATACAAAACTATTCAAGTCTGCTGGTGTAAATTCATCAACAATGGTAGCGATGATTAGCCCGTCACGTTCATTGACACTGCCAATTGCCGGATGATCAGCCAACATGTTCAACAAGGAAGTAGGGTCGCCCTCAACGTTTAATTCAAAAAAGCCTTTAGAGGCTACCATTTCATCTACTCTTCCTGCATACAGTTTTATGCCTTTGCGGATGACTACGACATGTGAGCATACTTTTTCTACTTCATCCAACAAGTGTGAAGCCAATAGGATGGTTGTTCCTCGACTTGCAATTTCTTTAATGATAAGTCTAATCTCATGAATTCCTTGTGGGTCTAAACCATTAGTTGGCTCGTCTAAGATTAAGATTTCAGGATCATTTAACAAGGCTGACGCAATGGCTAAACGTTGTTTCATTCCGAGTGAAAAAGTTTTGAACTTACTGTCTTTACGTTCAAAAAGATTCACTAACTTTAATTTATCATCAATTTTATCGGCATCAACGCCTTTAATTTTACAGATCAATTTTAAATTTTGAACTGCTGTCATATATGGATAAAAATTTGGTCGCTCAATAATGGCTCCAACTTTTTTTAAGGCTTCATGCGTACTTAAACTTCCATCAAACCAACTAAACGCGCCACCGCTGCGGTTGACTACATTTAAAATGATTCCTAAGGTAGTTGATTTTCCGCTTCCATTAGGCCCTAGTATACCGTAAACATTCCCCTTTTTAATATCAAAAGACAGGTCATTTACGGCGTGTACATTGCCAAATTTTTTATCGAGATGTTGAAGTGAAAGTATGGTTTCCAAGAGTGAAATAGGTTTTGGTTACTAGTAAGACGCAACTTCTCCTATAATGTAACAGATCAATCTTGAAAAAAAATTAATTCATTAAATCGTCAAAATTGTCAAAGTCAAATTCATCAAAGTTTTCGAGGGTATCAAAATCAGTATTGTCAGCAATATTCTCACTTTTAAACTCTTTCTCTGGAGCCGTACTTGGAACCTGACCAACCGAGAGTATTAAACTGGGAAGTTCGGTAAGTGGATTGTCTTCTTCTATCGCTACGAGCTCTACAAAAAAGGTCCACATAGAAAAGAAATCATAGACATAGATCAGTTGCTTTTTGTCCGCATCTAATACATCAGCAAGACTAAATTTATGCATACAGGCAAGGTTGTTTTCTTGCATGTCAAACAAAGGAATTTCAGCGCCTTCATTCCACTCGTCATCCGATAAATAAAAGGAGGCCATTTCGGTTCCGTCAAAACCAAACGCATTGGTGATGCCATTGTGTAAATCTTCTAAGCTGTCTTTGGGATCAAATAACACATCGCGAATTACATCCTCTTCCGTATCTAAAATTACTCGTATTTTATAAATCATCTTCTTAGTCCAAAATTGGGGACAAAGTTAGGGTTTTGCCCTTAATTATAACAAACTTTTGCTATTTTTACCACAAAGAATTGACCCAATGAGCCCAACAGAATTAGTGACAAAATTAAACTCGAGCATGTCAAATACCTTAATGGAAACTTTGGGGATTCAATTTGTAAAGGTTGTTGAAAATGAGGTTGTTGCAACGATGCCTGTAAGTCCAAAGGTGCATCAACCAGCGGGACTTCTACATGGTGGTGCCAGTGTGTCATTGGCCGAGAGTGTGGGCAGTGTAGCAGCCCATATGGCCATTGATGAACGACAATTTGAAGTGAGAGGCCTTGAAATTACCGCAAATCACCTCAGAAGTATTCGGGAAGGCCTCGTTAAGGCAACTGCAAAACCAATTCATATAGGTAGAACTACCCAACTTTGGGAAATTAAAGTGGTGGATGAGCAAGAGCGATTAATTTCTATCTGTAAGCTAACAACCATTGTCTTGCAAAAAAAACAACCTTGAAGCGTTTTAAGAAAATTCTAAAAATTAGCGGACTTACCCTTGGGGTACTCTTAATTGGGGGAGGTATTGCTATACATATTTTATTAGAACCAAAATCTGATGCCAAGGTATTGCGTAAGGTAAGTAATGCTTTTAGTCAAGCAGAACTTAGCTTTATTTCTTATAAGCAGCATAAAATAAGACGCATTCAGATGCAAGAGCATCCTGATTCAACCAAACTATCCCTTGTGTTTGTACATGGTTCTCCAGGCTCATTACTTGATTTCAGGGCATATTTAACCGATAGTTTACTTCTCTCTACCTATAATATGTACAGTTATGATCGTGTGGGGTATGGCACAGAACAACCAGGCGTCATATTGGGTACCTTATCCGATGAAATTGGCGTGTTGTCTGCTGTTACGGCAGATCTTCCCATCGATAAAACCATCGTTATAGGCTATTCATTTGGAGGTCCTGTTGTGCTTGCATCACCTATAGACTACCGACAAAAAGTGACCTTTGCTCCAGCGGTTGCGGCTGATTTAGAGCCTCAATTTTGGGTGCAACAATTATGTCATTGGAAGGCTACACGATGGATGATTCCCGATATTTTGTGTGCTGCCGCGGATGAAAAGGCAGCGCATCAGATCGATTTGCCTAAATATCATGATAAGTGGAAGGTTGGTGGAGCTCCGATTATTAATGTGCAAGGACGAGACGATTGGATTGTACCTTATGAGAATTCAGAACGTTTGGCAAGTGCATTGGGCCCCAATAAATTAAGACAAATTGATTTTGACGATGCGGGGCACGAACTAATTTGGTCTAAATTTGAAGCAATTAAAAAAATCTTACTCAACCTCAATGAAGACTATGACGCAATCTGAATTGTTTTTAGTTCTTGAAAAAGCCCAACGGGCATCACAGGCCTTTGTTGTTTTTCGTTATCCCAATACCGAAACCATACGGGCCTATGTCGTAGATGATGTGGTGGAGGTGGCGTGCGAGACGGATGCGTTTAGTGGCTTTGTAATGGCAGCTTTTGACCGGGATACACCAACCATTAGGTTTTCAAAAGAAGCCTGTTCAATTTATGAAGCTCCTCAGCAATTAGGGCTTGAAATTTCACCTGGACACGTCTTTGAGGAGGGAGCTTTGGCGAAAGCTTCGCATGTATCCTTGGTAGAGCAAGGTGTAGCGTTTTTGCGTGAGAATTCCTGTGAAAAGGTGGTGCTTTCACGAAAAATAGAACATCAGCTTACTAATTTTGATTGTTATAAAGGATTTGCGACCCTACTTCATTATTCCAATGCCTTTGTTTATTATTGGTTTCATCCCGAAAAGGGAACTTGGATGGGAGCTACTCCAGAAACCTTGGTACAGTCGAAAGGAAACTCTTTTACGACTATGGCGCTTGCTGGAACGATCAAAATAACTGATGATTCAGCAATAGTGTGGGGAGCAAAAGAGATCCATGAGCAACAAGTGGTTACCGATTATATTAAAGGGAAACTCGTTGATTTACCTTTGCAGGTTTCGGAGCCATACACGGTAAAAGCAGGGAATGTTGCGCATATTCGCACGGATATTTCAGGCGAACTTACGGAGCAAGTACGCTTACAAACCTTAATTGAACGGCTCCATCCTACACCAGCTGTATGCGGGATTCCGGTGGAGTTAAGTCGGCAATTTATTCGTACCCACGAACCCTATAATCGCGAGTTTTATACGGGGTATTTAGGGGAATATAATGTAGCGGGCCAGTCAAAAATCTTTGTCAATTTACGATGTATGAAGGTACTGCCCTCCCTGATAAGTGTGTACGTTGGGGGCGGTATTACCACAGCGAGTATACCCCTCGCCGAATGGCAGGAAACCTGCGAAAAGGCTAAACTAATGCTCCGACTTCTTTAACGGCGCTGAGGGTATAAAAAAGACGACTAGGGATTGGTTTTTCTAAGACGCATATTTAACGCTTCCACGGCTAATGAAAAGGCTATGGTAAAATACAAATACCCCTTTGGTATCACCCCTACCTCTTGATTAAACACAACTAAATGAGCCATATGTGCACCTTCTGAAATTAGGATAAATCCAATTAAAATTAAAAAGGAGAGCCCTAGCATTTGAATGGTTGGGTGTTTAGTAACAAATTTGTTGACTGGATTGGCAAAGAGTAACATAATGATCATGGACAAGATTACGGCAATAATCATGACAATGAGTGCTTCATCTACTGCTGTTTCTTCATTGTTAATTCCGGTAGTCATACCAACAGCGGTTAGGATGGAGTCAAAGGAGAATACGATATTAATGAGGGCAATTTGAATTACAGCTTGCGAAATGGTAAAGGTCTTTTTGGGTTTGTCAGGGTCTTCCTCGGCGCTGTGGCCTTCTACCTTATGGTGAATTTCTTGTACACTTTTAATTAAAAGGAATAGTCCACCCGCCAACATAATCAAACTCTGCCCAGTGATACTAATTTCAAACCAACCTACATCCGTGTGAAAAATAACGGAAGACATGGCCACCAAATAGGAGATTCCGAAAAGTAAAAGCACCCGTAACACCATGGCCAGAATGAGGCCAATATTGGTCGCTCGTTTTTGTTGGTCTATAGGTAATTTGCTGGCTGCAATAGAAATAAATAAAATGTTGTCAATTCCTAAAACTATTTCTAAGAAAACAAGTGTCAAGAGGGCCACCCAAATGTCGGGTTGAAGAAACATTTCTAACATATCGAGATATTTTTAATGGAATTAAGGCTAAATTAACTAATTCTAGGGACTTGATTTTTAAAAAGACTAATCTAGTTTTTCAACCCACCCTTTTTGTTTAAAATTAGACCCTTTAAACTGAGCCGTAAAGGTATATGACTTTTTCTTTATCCCTGTAATTCGTACACTAAATGGAATGCTATCTAATGCTGTTTTTGGGTTTTTGTGTTTCAGCGTGTATTCAAAGTTCGATTCCCAGGTGATGTCAAAGGTGTCTTTTACACCCTCGTGGGTTTCAATTTGAATAAATTCATTTCGTTCAGCAATGGATGTTACATCCGCTTCTTCCAAATAGGTTTTAAACCGACCTACCTTGAAGTCTTGAATATTACCTTGTTCTGCACAACTTGACAGGACTATGAATAGGATGAAGCTAAAAACGCGCATGGGTTAAATTCCGATATAATTAGAGGGACTTATATTTTTTAATTCTGTTTTAATCGTTTCGCTGATGTCAAGCTGGTCGATAAATGTTGAAATTGAGGCTTTGTTAATTTCAGCATTGGTTCGTGTCAAGCCTTTTAGCGCTTCATAGGGGTTTGGATAATTTTCACGACGTAAAATAGTTTGAATTGCTTCGGCAACTACTGCCCAATTCGCTTCTAAATCTTCCTCAAACTTTTCGCTATTTAAAAGTAATTTATTTAATCCTTTTAAGGTTGAGCTAAACCCAATTAGCGTATGTGCTAAGGGCACACCAACATTTCTCAAGACGGTAGAGTCTGTTAAGTCGCGTTGTAATCGAGAGACAGGGAGTTTAGCGGATAAATGCTCAAAAATAGCATTGGCAATTCCCAAATTTCCTTCTGAATTTTCAAAATCAATCGGATTTACCTTGTGTGGCATGGCCGAAGAGCCCACTTCTCCTTTTTTGATTTTTTGTTTAAAATAATTCATTGAGACATAGGTCCAAATATCTCTATCTAAATCAATCAAGATGGTATTGATCCTTTTTAGGCCATCAAATAAGCTGGCCATATGATCGTAATGTTCTATCTGGGTAGTAGGAAACGAATGGTGTAAGCCCAGCGTTTGTTCAACAAATTTAGTCCCAAATGCCTTCCAATCAACCTCAGGATAGGCCACGTGATGTGCATTGTAATTTCCCGTAGCTCCACCAAACTTAGCCGCATGAGGTATTTGTGTGAGGAAGGTGAGTTGCTGGTTGATTCGCTCACTAAAGACGGCAATTTCCTTCCCTAAAACCGTAGGAGAAGCAGGCTGTCCGTGCGTTCTTGCAAGCATAGGAACATCCTTCCATTCGGTGGCGAGTGTGAGTAATTTTTGATTGAGTTGCGCTAATTCCTTGTAATAAACCTGTGTCAAGGCATCTTTTATAGACCACGGAATAGCCGTATTATTAATGTCTTGCGAGGTTAGGCCAAAATGAATGAATTCTTTAAATTCTTGAAGCTGTAATGCATCAAAAGCATCTTTAATAAAATACTCAACCGCTTTAACATCGTGGTTGGTAACTTTTTCAATCTCTTTAATCTTTATCGCATCGTTTGTATCGAAATTGCGATAAATATCGCGTAAAGCGTCGTTTAAACCACGGTCATACGAAGCCAATTGAGGCAATGGAATTTCGGTTAGCGCAATAAAGTACTCTATTTCAACTTTAATTCTGTACTTAATCAACGCTTCTTCAGAGAAAAAGGGAGATAAAACGTTTGTTTTATTGTGGTAGCGACCATCGATAGGGGAGATGGCATTCAAGGCAGTTAAATTCATTTAGTCAAAAAATTGAGACTGTAAAAATAGATGAATTACCACGAAAAGAAAAGCATTTTAGTGCTTTTTATGCAGATGGAATTTTTGCGATGGATTCCAAAATTTTATTGGCTTTTGAGACATAACCTGGACTTTCAACTGGCTTGTATTTGTCAAGGATTAACTTAACTTCATAATGAATCCATTTTATTTTTTTACCAATGTGAAATAAGGCTTCCATGGCCTGATTTTTTACAGAAACTTTATTATCTTTTAGTAACCAGTCAAAACAAGCTTCAATTAACTCTGAAAGTTGCTCGTAGGTCATGATTAACTTTATGGGTGAATCAAATTTTGAGTTGTACTCTTGGGCAATGAGGTTGCATATTTTTGAGGCCGACTTTATAGCGTTCTCATCTTTTAAATGAGTTAAGTTACTTGTAAAATACGATAGGTTATAGGCAAACCAATCGAGCTTTTGCTCAGCGATTAATTCAAGAACCCCTATGGCATTAACAGAAACTTGATTGTCATAATCAAAAGCGATTTCGATCAGTGATTGAAATAACGTTTGATCTTTCATCACAGCTTTAGCAATTTTTTTTCGACCCTCTCTACTATTGTCTAAATTGCTTAACTCCTTTATAAGCGAATATTTATTCATGTTTTTTACGGCGTCCATCCTTTATTTAGCGACATTTAATTTGTTCTCCAACAAGATTGTTGCGTGTATTTTAACTGTTTTTTTAGAGAAATATTATAAAAATTCAAAAAAATTACGTATGAAAAGTTTTTATATACCATATAATTAATCACAAAAATTTACGTTAATTATGAACTCCCCAAGTAACAAATGGTACATGTATTGTACAACATAAAAGAAATGATCTATCAATGAGAAATATTAAAATTACACTACTGCTATTGACCCTAAGTTTATTAACTCCTTCTTTAGTGCGTGCACAGGTTAATGAATATGATGAAAATGGTAAGCGACATGGGGTCTGGAAAAAATACTATCAAAATGATCGAATTCGTTATCAAGGTCAATTTAACCACGGCCGAGAGGTAGGTACCTTTAAATACTATTCCGCCTCGAGCTCTGAATTTCCAACAGCCATTAAAGTTTTTAATGACACAAGTACAATTGCTGAGGTTAGTTTTTTTACTGAAAAAGGAACCTTGATGAGTAAAGGTCGTATGGATGGTAAAATGCGCATTGGCAAATGGGAATATTATCATGAAGATGGGAAAAGTATCATGTCTGAAGAGCATTATGTCAATGATAAATTAAATGGTCCCTTTAAAACATTTTATGAAACTGGAAAACCAACCGAGATCGCCTACTATAAAGATGGTCTTTTAGATAGTGTTTATCGGAAATATTCTATTAAAGGACATTTATTTCAACACTTTACGTATAAAGACGGTAAATTAAACGGAACGGCTGTGTACTATAATCGTAAAACAGGCGAATTGACTACCAAAGGACAATTTAAGGATGATTTGCGTGTGGGAACCTGGGAGAATTATGTAGATGGAGAATTAGTAAGTACGGAACAACCGAACAAAAAGAAAGAACGACCTAAGACGGTGGTTAAAAAAGACTCGAAAAATTAGAATCAGCTAAACATTTTATATTGACCCTAGAAAAAAACCACAGTTTCAACTGTGGTTTTTTTTATGCCCCTAGGTGCCCTTAACTTATCTTAATAATACCGTATCTTTGTAGCCCAAAATTAAAGAAATGAGTAGGGTAGTAGTTGGACTTTCTGGAGGAGTAGATTCTAGTGTTGCAGCATATTTGTTGAAACAACAAGGGCACGAAGTAATTGGTCTGTTTATGAAAAATTGGCATGATGATTCGGTCACTATTTCTGACGAATGTCCTTGGTTAGAAGATAGTAATGACGCGATGCTAGTGGCAGAAAAATTGGGAATTCCCTTTCAAGTGGTTGATTTAAGTGAAATTTACAAAGAACGCATTGTAGATTATATGTTTAATGAATACGAATTAGGAAGAACTCCCAATCCGGATATATTGTGTAATCGAGAGGTCAAGTTTGACGTTTTTATGAAGATGGCCATGGACCTTGGAGCCGATTTTGTAGCTACAGGACACTATTGTCGTAAAGCGCAGTTTGAGCGAGACGGGCAAACCATCTATCAATTATTGGCAGGAAAAGATATCCATAAAGATCAATCGTATTTTTTATGTCAATTGTCTCAAGCCCAATTAGAAAAATCATTATTCCCTGTAGGTGATTTAACCAAACCGGAAGTTAGAGCCATAGCCAGCGAACTTGATTTGGTGACCGCCGATAAAAAGGATTCTCAAGGGTTATGCTTCATTGGAAAAGTGAGGTTACCCGATTTTTTACAGCAAAAATTAGCGCCAAAAGAAGGTGATATTATTCGTATTGAAAGCGATGACGAACTCTTCACTCAAACGCGACCGGTGTTTACAACCAAAGAGGAAGAATTAACCTTTCTGGCAAAAAAATACAGCTATACGCCTCAGATGGGGGTAGTAGTAGGTAAACATCAGGGAGCTCATTACTTTACCAATGGTCAGCGAAAAGGTCTTGCTGTAGGCGGTACAGTAGAGCCACTATTTGTGATTGCTACGGATGTACATGAGAATGTGCTTTATGTAGGTGAAGGTAAACATCACCCAGGTCTTTATAAAACGTGTCTCTTTGTACGGGAAGAGGAGCTGCACTGGGTTCGTCCTGATCTGGCCTTAGCTGTGGGTGAAAACTGTAGCGTCTTAGCCAGAATCCGCTATCGTCAGGCCCTTGAGAAAGCGGTGATATATCGGACGGATAAAGGACTTTTCGTGGCATTTGAACATGCACAATCTGCCATTACCGAAGGTCAATTTGTGGCCTGGTATAATGCGGATGAATTAGTTGGTTCAGGCGTAATATCGTAACTTGCATAAATCTATGCCAAGTAGCGTACTAGGATAGTAATAAAACAATACTCATGGGTAAGAATTTTTGTATCGGATTTTTTCTGTGCATCTCACTTTGTAGTTGGGGGCAAGAGCATGCTTGGGTTTATTTTAAAGACAAGCAAGAGTCGGCTGCTTATATGTCAAATCCGCTCACTATGTTATCGCAAAAAGCACTTGATCGTAGAGCTAAGCAACAGATTGCACTTGATCTTTACGATGTGCCTATCACGGCCACCTATTTAAATACCGTAGGCGCAATAGATGGGGTTGAGGTATTGGCTAAGTCAAAATGGTTTAATGCTGTACATGTACAAGGTACCCGCAATGTAATTTTATCTTTACGTGACTTGTCTTTTGTAGAACGTGTTGTATTTGCGGCCGATGAACCTGCAACGCAATCTGCCTCACAAAAACAGTTGACAGATAAATTTGCTGAACTTCCAGCATTTAATTATGGCAATTCGGCGAATCAAATAGAAATGATTAATTTAGATCAATTACATGCCGAAAATTTTACGGGAGAGGGGATGACAATTGCAGTAATGGATGGAGGATTTCCAAATGTAAATACCTTTGCTGCCTTTACTAATTTGAGGGTACAAGGTCAACTCAAAGGCGGGTACGATTTTGTACGACGGAATGCGAATTTTTACACAGGCGTCTCTCACGGAACTTCAGTGCTTTCTATCATGGCAGGTTATGTAGACGGTCAACTTATAGGAACTGCTCCAGCTGCAGATTATTATTTGTTTATTACAGAAGACGGTGCTAATGAATCGCCCTTAGAGGAAAGTCTTTGGGTAGAAGCTGCAGAAAAAGCAGATAGCCTTGGGGTAGATATTATAAATACCTCATTGGGGTATAGTACCTTTGATGATGCACGGTATAATTATACCTATGCCGATATGGATGGCAACACAACCTTTATTACCCGTGGGGCAGATATGGCTTTTTCACGAGGAATGATGGTGGTCGTTTCGGCGGGGAATGAAGGGAATAAAACATGGCGTTATATTACGGCTCCAGCCGATGGCGTTGATGTATTAACCATCGGAGCAGTTGACGGCTTAACACAGCCCACCAGCTTTAGTTCATATGGTCCTACCGCAGACGGAAGAACAAAACCAGATATTACAGCAAAAGGAGGGGGCACCACGATAGTTAACAGCAGTGGGGCGGTAAGTACAGGTAGTGGAACCTCGTATTCGGGGCCAGTTATTGCTGGGGCAGTAGCCTGTTTATGGCAAGCTAACCCGACGAAGACCAACAGAGAAATCCTTGACATTATTCGCTCCTCAGGCAATTTATTTAATAATCCAACCCCCCAGGAAGGCTTCGGAATTCCAGATTTTAAACAGGCGTTGGAAACCCTTTCCTTAGGTGACGCTACCACACCCAGCTTACGTGTTTATCCAAATCCAACCCAAGAATCACTTTTTGTGACTGTTGAAGGAAATGCAAGGGCTGAGATTAGTATTTTTGACGTTGCGGGGAGAAGGCTAGTCCATAAAAAGTTAGGGCCCAGTCAAACCGAAATATCGGTTGCCCATTTCAACGCTGGAATCTATTTAATTCAAGTTAATCAATCGAAGTTTCAAAAATTCATCAAGCAGTAAATGAAATCACCCATTACCAATTTATTTAACATAGACTACCCCATTATTCAGGCAGGCATGATCTGGGCGAGTGGATGGAGATTGGCTTCAGCTGTGAGTAATGCAGGAGGCTTAGGAATCATTGGAGCGGGATCAATGTACCCGGAAGTATTAAAAGAACACATTTTAAAATGCCAAGCGGCCACGAATAAACCCTTTGGGGTAAATGTTCCTATGTTGTATCCAAATTTGGCCGAAATTATTCAAATCATTATTGATCATAAGGTAAAAATTGTATTTACTTCAGCTGGAAATCCAGCGACCTATACCGCCCATTTAAAAGCCCATGGAATTACTGTGGTACACGTAGTAAGTAGTGTTAAATTTGCCTTAAAATCGGAAGCCGCAGGAGTAGATGCGGTGGTGGCTGAAGGATTTGAAGCGGGTGGACATAATGGCCGTGATGAAACCACCACCTTTACCTTGATTCCAATGGTAAAAGAACAAATTAAAATTCCATTAATAGCCGCCGGGGGTATTGCTACGGGACGTGGTATGTTAGCCGCATTTGCATTGGGCGCTGACGGAGTTCAAATTGGGAGTCGATTTGTGGCGAGTGAAGAAGCGTCATCGCATGTCAATTTTAAACAAAAAGTGGTAGAAGCTAAAGAAGGAGATACCGTACTTACCTTAAAAGAATTAGCCCCGGTACGTTTGTTAAAAAATCCGTTTTACGATAAAATTCAAGCACTCTATCGGCAGCATCCAACCCCAGAAGAGCTTAAAGCCCTGCTCGGTAGAGCCCGTGCAAAAAAAGGCATGTTTGAAGGAGATCTTATTGAAGGTGAACTTGAAATTGGTCAAATAGCCGGATTAATTCACGATATTAAACCTGCCGCTCAAATTTTAAATGACATTTATGCGGAATACCTTGAGGTAAAAAAAATGATGTGTCACGCTTAATTCATCTAAAGAAAAAAACGGTGAATGGAGGAGCGGCAATTATTTGTAGCCTTTTTGTGTGAGATTAGTTACCGAGATAAACCTTAAACCAAGGGCCAGAAATACCGCAATGCCTTTATTTATCTACCGTTAAAATAGCTAGGATAGGGTTTGAGTTTTCCGTGACGTTTAACCTAGATAATTCACTCGAGATGGTATGATTTGGGGTGTTCAAAGCAGTTGCCAGGCCATCTATTGAAACCTCACAAATGAGTTCATTTTCGTAGTCAGAAAGAGGGGTTAGTTTAATTCCGTCCAGCGTAAGTCCTTTTTTTACGTTTTTAGTTTGCTTATTGAAAGTAAGGGTATAAAAATCTTCGCCTACTACCCCTTTTTGAATCCTTATAAAAATATATTGATCAAATAGTAAAAAATTTTGAACCCGATAAAGCCGTGCCCATGTAGTACTTTTGGTCAAATCAAAATCTTCTTTTTGAAACCCATATCCACTGAGGCTTACAGAAAAAACACTGTCTTTTTTGAAATCTGAATCAATGCTATAAACAACATCACTAAACTCTTCCTTATAATAAAGGTGTTTATTTTTGTAATAAATGGAGTTGTTAAAAAATGAAGATATCCCTGTATACCTTAAATTAGTCGATTTTACCGTATGAATGAGTGTACCTTGTTGATTATAGATCTGGATGAAATCCACCTCAGTTTTATCTTTAGGCTGTTTGTTTGGTATCAGGCAAGATATAATATAAATTTTCGCGATTATCACTGGTTAAAACCTGTAAGTTAGGATCTTTTAAGATTATACGATTTTTAAAATTTCCTTGAAAATCATATGCGACTAATGCTCCAATAGCATTGACATAAATGGTTTTTGACTGCTCATCAACGGTAAAGTCTGTCATGATAGCGTACTGTTGAGGTGCATCTCCTTGACTCCCGATTTTTCGTATAAATTCACCCTTCAGATTAAAAAGGAAAAGCGATCCTGAATAATCAGAAATTACCAAATAATCTTTTACCTTAATTACCTTTCTAATCTCCCCAACTAGGCAATTTTCACAATATTCTAAAGGAATTATGCGAATCTGTTGAATCCATTGACTAACATCATCATTCACTTCTATGTCGGCTAAACGGCCAATTTTTATGTTGGTAAACTCAGTTTCCTTGGCTCTTCCACAACGTAATAGGATGCACAAACAACTGATATAAAGAAAGGAGGGCAGCCTCCTACGGTAGGTAGAAAATAGGGGCATGGTATTTTTTAGTTAAACATGACATTGTCGTTTCATCGACTAAAGGAAAAGACCGAATACTAAATAACATTATTAGACAGCGTTGAGATCCACTATCCGTTATTTCGCTTTTTCGAGTTGTGTTACATGGATTAAATCGGAATCTTAATATAATATACTTTTCGTGATTTATTATTTAGCTTGTTTTCACGCAACCACGGATTGAAATTTTTAAGTTCCCGGTAATAGGTTCCTTGTGCCAAGGCAAAGTCTGCTATATTGGTAATTGGCGTATCAACTTTTACTAACTTCGTTTTACCCAATGAGTACAAATCTTCTTTTTCATAATGAAAACCGTATTTTTCAGGATTGCTTAAGATTTCTTTTGCGGCTAAAATACGAGGCACATAGCGTTCGGTATTTTCTCCAGAGAGTAAGTCGTAGTAGTTATCTACCTTTTGGGTAGCCAATTTAGATGCAATTCCAGCATTTCCTCCGTGATAGGCCGCTGCAGCGAGCGTCCAACTTCCAAATCGTTCTTTTGCTGCTTTTAAATAATCACAAGCCGCTTTTGTAGCTTTTTCAAGATGGTAGCGTTCGTCAACATTGCTGTTAATCTCTAAGCCGTTTTCTCTCCCTGCTGCAGTCATTAATTGCCAAAATCCTTTAGCGCCAGCAGGAGAAGTAACATTCATTAAATTACTTTCGATTACAGCGAGATATTTAAAGTCGTCTGGAACACCATTTTCTTTAAGAATAGGTTCAATAATTGGGAAGTATTTATGGATGCGCTTCAGCCATAATAAGGCATTAGATTGCCAATAGGTATTTACTAATAATTCACGATCAATTTGTTCTTTGATGTAGTCTTTATCTAAAGGGACTTTTTCACCAGCTAAATTGAGGTCTTCTGGAATTTTTACCGCGGTAATTTGGTAATTAGGGTCCGTTACAATTTCCTTTTCATTGGGAGTAGCCGAAATTGGCGTTTCTTCTTGTTGTGCTGCATTGATTAAAATACCACCGAGTCCGATGACACTTAAAATCACAATTATTCTTAGGGGATTGTTCATAACCTTAAACTTAAAATTTTGATACGAAGGTAGCAAATTTTTGGGCATTTTCATCTTTTTCAGAAAGGATTGGTTGATTAAAATCCCAAGGAATTGCTAAATCTTTATCATTCCATAAAATTGCTTCTTCAGCTGGTTGATGGTAATATTTGGTACACTTATAACTAAAAATGGTATCATCTTCTAAGACTAAAAATCCATGCGCAAACCCTTCGGGAATATACAGGGTTGTTTTATTCTCTTCGCTTAAGGTTTTGACAAAGGACTGCCCATAGGTGGGGGAGGCTTTTCTAATGTCTACTGCCACATCCAGTACCGCACCTTTGATAACCCGAACTAATTTTCCTTGGGCGTAAGGTGGATTTTGAAAGTGCAGCCCGCGTAACACTCCTCGTTGGGACAGTGATTCGTTGTCTTGAACAAACGAAACATCGAGGACGTCTCGTAATGCTTCTTTATTGTAACTCTCAAAGAAATAGCCGCGAGCATCTGAATACACAGTAGGGTTAATAATAAGGATGCCTTCAATGTTGGTAGTTTCAACAGTCATAATTTATAAGTGGGATTGAATGAGTTGTCCGATAGTTTTCGCTTTGTTTAAAATCATCACATGGGTTCCGCCAGGAACGACTTCACAGGATTTAATATACTTAATAGGAAACACTTCATCTCGGTCTCCATGAATGTGAATCAAATTTTTTTGTGGAGCCGTTTGATTCCAATGAAGTACATTGTAAATGGCCCAAGGTAAATAGGTTTCGTCTCGCATGGATAGGTATTTTTTATACAGACTTACCCGATTTCTGAGTTTTGGCCCAAGTTTTACATTTTCTAAACGATCGATGTTTCTCACCAACTTTGTGGGAAATAGTCGATACATTTTTGTTTTCTCTATAAAAAGCAATTTTTTAGGCATCTCGCTTTTGCTTTTTATACTTGAAATTATAATGACCTTTTTGGGATTAATTAATTTGCTCATTTCTTGCACCATAACGCCCCCAAAAGAAACCCCAATTAAAATTGGGTTTGGGTGTTTGATTCGGTCACACATGCGTTGTGCGTATGCACTTAGGGCTTCTTTTTTAGACGTGGGAATCAACCAATCTAAATAGGTGATATCTGCCGAGATATTGGTGAAATCTAAGTACTCAAAAATGTCGGTGCTTGCCGCGAGGCCTGGGACAAAATAGATATGTGGCTTATCGCTCATTTGCTTAAAACTTCTTGATTGACCCAATCAAATCTAACATGGCCATCCGCATCAATTTCACGTAGGGTTATGGGATGAATTGTATTGATTAATTCGGGATTCCAAGGGGTTTTTACCCGGACATAATTTTCGGTAAACCCGTAGATATAGCCTGATTTATTTTCACTTTCAAAGAGTACAGATACGGTAGTGTCTAGCTGTGATTGATAAAAAGACATTCTTTTTTTAGCACTTAAACCCCGAAGCATTTTACTTCGCTTTTGTCTTACTTTTACTGGAACAACCCCGTCCATGTCAACCGCTTCGGTATTTGGGCGTTCAGAATAAGTGAATACATGAAGATAGGCAATATCAAGTTCATTAAGGTAATGATAGGTCTCTAAGAACAAATCATCTGTTTCTCCTGGAAATCCAACAATAACATCAACGCCAATACATGCCTGCGGCATCACACGTTTAATTTTAGCCACGCGATCGGTATAGGTTTGACGTAAATAACGGCGTTTCATTTTTTTAAGTAAAGCGTCACTTCCACTTTGAAGCGGTATATGAAAATGGGGCACGAAGGTTTTTGATGCGGCTACGAACTGAATGGTTTCATCTTTGAGTAGATTGGGCTCAATAGAAGAAATTCGCAAGCGATTAATTCCTTCAACGTCATCTAAAGCTTGTACGAGTTCGAAAAAGGTGTGTTCATGTTTTTTATTGCCAAATTCACCTTTGCCATAATCCCCAATATTCACTCCAGTCAAAACAATTTCTTGGATGCCTTGGGCTGAAATTTCTTTGGCATTGCGTAAGACATTTTCAAGGGTGTCACTACGCGAAATTCCGCGGGCAAGTGGGATGGTACAATAAGTACACTTATAGTCACAACCATCCTGAACTTTTAAAAAAGCGCGGGTTCTATCGCCAATAGAGTAGGAGCCTTCATAAAAATTAGCTTCTACAATTTCACACGAATGCACCTCTCCTGTATTTTTTTTGGTCAAATCATCTAGGTAGTGGGTAACGTTAAATTTTTCGGTTGCTCCAAGTACTAAATCCACGCCGTTAACATCGGCAAGTTCTTCAGGTTTGAGCTGGGCATAGCAACCTACAGCGATTAAAAAAGCGTCACTGTTTTGTTTTAAAGCAGATTTTACGATAGTTTTAAATCGCTTATCTGCATTATCGGTTACAGAACATGTATTAATTACGTACACATCAGCGGCTTGATCAAACGAAACCTGTTCAAAGTTTTTACTTTTGAAACTTCTGGCAATGGTGGACGTTTCTGCAAAATTTAGCTTGCAGCCCAGGGTGTAAAACGCAACTTTTTTGTTTGATAACATTCATGTAAATTTACAGGAAGCAAATTTACAATAATAATATAAACTTGAGTTAGACTACCCGTAGAGATTGAACCGAGTTTAAGAAGTTGACTTTACCAAAATAATTGTTGCGCGTGAACAACCAAAACGAACCTGTCCTATTTGAATCAAATCGCCTTTTTGTTAGAAGGTTAAAGGCATCTGACTTAGCATTGTTTCATCAGTTACAAAGTAATGCTGAGGTTATGAAATATGTACAATTAACCCTGCCTGATATTGAAGAAAACAAAGCGGATTTAGCCCAGTTGATTGCGCGCTATGAGCAGTTAAATAATGATATTTTTATTTATGCCGTTTGCTTACGAAACCAAGCGACTTTTATCGGCACCGTTGCTTTAGTGAAAAATGAGTTGGGAGAAGATGAAATTGGGTATCGGTTACTACCTAGCGTATGGGGGAGCGGTTATGGAAAAGAAGTAGTGGGAGCCCTAATTGATTATTGCAGAGCCAAAGGATTTACCAAGTTAGTTGCTTGCGTTGCCGTATTAAATCGCGCTTCGCTAAGCATCATTAAACATCACGGATTTTATTTTGAGTACACGTTTGAAAGTGATTTAAATTTACAAGAACATAAATACAGTTTAGCCTTATGATTGCACGCACCCCAAGACCCCCTTATTATGCGGTTATTTTTACCTCTCTCATGACTGAGAATACCAAAGGATATGAAGAAACATCGAACGTTATGCTTAGAGAAGCTGCAAAAATTGATGGGTATTTAGGCATAGAATCAGCTCGAAATACAGTGGGAATTACAGTGTCATACTGGCGTGACCTTGCGGCTATTGCGACCTGGAAAAGTCATGTTGATCACCAATTGGCTCAGCAATTAGGAAAATCAACCTGGTATGCACAATATAAGGTGCGGATTTCACGAGTGGAGCGGGATTATGATTTTGCACCCAATCTTAGTCAAAACCAACCGTAGCCATCACTGGGTAATGATCAGAAAGTTTTATACTGTAGTTGGTGTGTGCCTTAATGGTGAAGGAAGAGTCTACAAAACAATAATCAATACGCAATGGGAATTTTTTAAACGAATAGGTCTTGCCAAAGCCGTAGCCAGCTTGTTCAAACGAATCTTTAAAGTTCCCTTTTAAATGTTTATAAGCCCACGAAAAGGCGGTATTATTTAAATCGCCCGCAATAATTTTTTTATACGAATTTTGCAGTGAATTATTTAAGGTGTCGATTTGCAATTCTTGTTGTTGAAATGAATTACGAATTCTTTTGATTAAATTTTCTGATTTTTCAAACCCTAAATAATCTTGATTAGGATCTACACCAAGAGATTCTAAATGGATGTTGAAAATACGGATAGTATCTTTATTTTTAACAATATCCGTATAGATGATAAATCTTGAATTGATATTGACGCCAATAGAACCTGTTGCAACAATGGGATATTTAGAAAACGTGGCCATGCCAGATTGGACCAGTTTTTTAAGGGCAGGATGATTGCTGTAATGATTATACGAGTACGGATAATTCAGGTTGAAATTTTCATTTTTTTCAAATTCTTGTAGCAGCACAACATCCGCATTTGTTGAGCTTATAAATCGGCTAATTTTATAGGGTACACTGTCGGTTTTAATCCAGTCATACTTATTAAACTTACGCACATTATAGGTTAAGATGCTCAATGAATTAGCTGGGACTTCGCGATTATTTTGTGTAAACTTATACAGTTTTGGTAAAAAGAAAACACAGAGTACCAAGACGATAAAGGATTGTAAGAATTGTTTCTTAAAACCAACAACCATCCAATAGACCATAAACACTACATTCATAATAATTAAGGCAGGTACCAGAAGGCTGAGCAAACTAATTGCACCGTAATCTACAGGAGATAGGTTGGGGATAAAAAAAGAAAGAATCAATAAGATAGCAAAAACTGTATTGACAAGAAAAATAATCTTATTAAAGAAGGATAAATTTTTCATTTAGAATCGGAGGGGTTTTTGCGGATGGAAAATAGAAAATCTTTTTCATCTTGACGCAATGCTTCATAGCCAGATTTACTAATCTTATCAAGAATAGCATCAACGCGCTGTTGTTGTGTAGAGGTGGAGGTTTTTTGTTTGTTTTTATAAACGGTTTTTAAAGGAGAGGTGGTTTTTTTCTTTTTTGGGGGACTTAAACGAACACTACTAAGGATAAATCCAATACAAGCACCACCGAGGTGGGCAAGGTGTCCACCGGTATTACTAATGGGAAGTTGAACGATGTCAATAAAGACAAAGGCCAATGCAATGTACCAAAGTTTAACAGGGCCAATAAACCTCAAATGAATGGCATAGTTAGGGATTTTTGTTGCCAATCCAATTAAAATCGCTGAAACTCCAGCGGATGCGCCCACCAAAATGCCTTGGGCGCCAAGTAAGGTAGGAAAAAAGGAATAACTAACAAGGTAAAAGAGTCCGCCAACAACAATCCCCAATCCATAATATATATAGAATTGTTTTTTGGTGAAAAAGTCTAGAAATAAGTTTCCAATATAAAAAAGTAATAGTAAGTTAAAGAGAATATGAAGGAAATCGCCATGTAAAAACCCGTAGGAAATTATGGTCCATGGACGTGCCATAAACACGTCTAATTCAGCAGGCAAGGCAAACCATCGGAAGAAAAAGTTATCGCCTGAACCCATAAGGCTTCCAAATGATTTAAACAGGTAGGTAAGGGCAAATACAATGATGTTAATATAAATTAACTGTTCAATAGTACTTGCTTTTTTAAACTTTTGCGTTATGTTATCTACCCAGGCTGCCATACTAACGATCCCAACGCTTAAATTCTGTTTTTTTCCAATACAACATAATCAATAGTCCTACTACAGCGCCACCCACATGGGCAAAATGCGCAATACCATCTCCAAAAAGTGACCGTCCAGTTAACCCTGAAATAAGGTCTATGGCAATTAATCCAGGGATAAAGTATTTAGCCGCCACTGGTACGGGAAAGAAAATCAGCGCCAGTTTTGCATCTGGAAATTTCATTCCAAACGCCACTAATACACCGTATAATGCACCTGATGCTCCCACAGCTGGGGTATTAAAAATGTTGTATAATTCTTGTACTTTCTCAGTAGGCAGCAGGGAGACTGTTCCTACACCTCTTCCCGAGATAAGTGTTTGATGTAAATCTTCTGGGTTTACTCCCATTTCTAGGAAGCTGCTATAGAGGCCTTGAAATTGAAAATAATTAACCCCGGTATATATAAGTCCTGCACCTATTCCAGCAGAAAAATAAAAAAATAGAAATTTATTCCTACCCCATATTTGCTCAAGTGGACTACCAAACATCCATATTCCTAACATATTAAAAATAATGTGTACGTAAAGGGTTTGACTGTGCATAAACATGCTAGTTACAAACTGCCAAAAGCCAAATTTAGGATTGGCAGGATAATACAAGGCAAATAATTCTTGTAGCGAAGGAAAGGCAAAAGTGGCCGCAACCCATAACAGCACATTGATAATAATAAGATGTTTTACAGTATCGGTAATTTTAATCATGGCGACGTTGTTTAGCGGTCAAATTTAAGTTGAATTTCATCAAATGAAAGGGTTATAAAGGTTTTCTTTCCAAATGGAGAAAAGGAAGGTTCTTTACATGAAAACAAACCTTCAACAACCTCTTCTTGTTCTGCAGCATTTAATTTTGTTCCAGTTTTAATCGCAAAACTTTTAGCGATACTTTTTACCATGGTGTCCAATTGACTAAAGTTGGCGTCTGGGACTTGATGTGTAATATCCTCAAACAGTTCTTCAAACATCTGCTGTAAATCCCCCTGCTTCATGTTTGATGGGATTCCATTGAGCACTATGGTATCTTTAGTGATAGTTTCAAATTGAAATCCAAGACTTTCGAGTTCTTCTTGGATTTCTTTACACAGGGCAATTTCAGGCCTGCTGAATTGCAAGCTTAGCGGAAACAATAAATGCTGGCTGCTGCTGCTGTCTAGGGTCATTTTAGTCAACAACTCTTCGTAGAGGATTCGTTGATGCGCTAAATGTTGATTAATTAATACAACACCTGATTTAATCACACTAACAATATATTTTCTACGAATCTGATAGGTTTTTGCTTGTATGCTATCATCGTGGTCCTCAAATAAGGTATGGCTTACCTCTTCGGCTTCTACATCAATTTGATGGACCGAATTGGAACTGCCTTCATGATCGTTATAAAGTGTTTCCCAACTCCCACGCTTGTGTGATGCAGCGGGATTAGAAATTTGATGATCTTTAAATGGATTAAATGCTGGATCGACCTTTATTTTTGGAGTTTCGGCACTGTGTTTGTCTTTGTAATGATACGGAATATCTAGGGTTGCATCTTTGTTAAAATCCAAAACCGGGGCCACATTGTATTGGCCGAGACCGTGTTTTACCGTAGAACGTAAAATGGCGTATAACGCTTGTTCATTATCAAACTTTATCTCAGTCTTTGTTGGATGAATATTGATGTCAATGGTATTGGGTGGGACTTCCAAATACAAAAAATACGAAGGGTAATACCCAGGAGCCAATAGTTCATCAAAAGCATTCATTACAGCATGGTGTAAATAGCCATTTCTTATATACCGATTATTGACAAAAAAGAATTGTTCCCCTCTTTTTTTCTTCGCAAATTCGGGTTTAGAAACAAATCCATTAATACTTATAATGTCAGTTTGTTCTTGAATTGGCACTAATTTTTCATTTATTTTTTTACCAAAAACCCCTACAATTCGCTGACGTAAATTACTCGTATCTAGTTTTAAGGACTCACTATCATTATTGTAATAGACAAAAGAGATGTCTGGATGGGTGAGTGAAACTCGATGAAACTCATCCAAAATATGTCGGAGTTCAACACTATTAGATTTTAAAAAATTTCGTCGGGCTGGAATATTAAAAAATAAATTTTTTACAGCAATACTCGTTCCTTTTGGGGTCGCGATGAATTCTTGATAGGTAATTTCATTGCCAGCAATTTTTATGTGCGTTCCTAATTCTTGCTGTTCAGGTTTTGTTTTTAGCTCAACATGGGCAACGGCGGCAATAGAAGCCAATGCCTCCCCTCTAAACCCTTTGGTTTTTAATCCAAAAAGATCTTCAGCACGCGTTATTTTTGAGGTGGCATGCCGTTCAAATGAAAGTCGCGCATCGGTGGCAGACATGCCTAATCCGTTATCAATAACTTGAATTAAGGTCTTACCGGCATCTTTTATAAGTAATTTTATTTCTGTTGCACGCGCATCTATCGCATTCTCTAAAAGTTCTTTTACGACTGAAGCGGGGCGTTGTACGACTTCTCCTGCTGCAATTTGGTTAGCTACATTATCAGGTAGCAGTTGAATAATATCGGGCATTAAAACAATGTGTGTAATTGAAAGGCATAGGCTGCGATACCCACAAGAATTGCAATGATAATCGCAAGTCTAATATTTACATTTTTATCAGAGACTTTTTCTTTTTTTCGAGACCATTGTGATTTCAAGTTATTCTTGGTAATTCTAAGGTCCTCACTTTCTATATGTGCAGCTTCTTCGGAATACTTCTTTTCTAAATTTGCAATCCGTTCTTTACGCGGATCGTAATAACGCGGTTTATAATCAAATACGTAATGTGATCGTTGTTTAAATAAGTTTCCTAGCATAATCTACACGATTTAGAGATGAACATCAAAGTTAATGAATTAATAAAAAATGGTCAAACATTGTGTTTAAAACAATGAAAATGCTACAATAAGCTTGCCATTTTTATCGCTGCAACAGCACATTCCACCCCTTTGTTACCAAGTTCTCCCCCAGATCGGGCAATAGATTGACTTTTTGTCTGGTCAGTTAAGACACAAAAGATAGTAGGCGTGTCATATTGAATGTTTAAATCCTTGATGCCTTGCGACACCGCTTCACAGACAAAATCAAAATGTTTTGTTTCTCCTTGAATTACACAACCAATAGCAATGACTGCGTCAAATTTATTTTTTTTCAAAAGGTGTTTGGCGCCAAAAATAAGTTCGTAACTACCAGGAACGTATAATTTAGTGATGTTTGTCTTGGGGATGCCATTTTCTAACAACGTCGCTTCCGCGCCGAGATATAAATTCTCAGTAATGTCAGCGTTCCATTCTGCTACCACAATTCCAATCTGCAAATGATCTGCCGCCGGCAATTCATTTTTGTCATAGGCAGATAGGTTGGTAGTTGCCATAGCAATTTATTGTTGTGCTAGTTTAGCTCTATTGATATAGGCATCTACTTTGAGTCCCTCATCAGAACTAGGATATTCATCCTTTATACGATTAAACAAACTCAATGCTTGGGAATAATCCTCCATATCTAAGGCTAAATTTCCAGCTTTAAATAAGTAGAACGGAGCTGTTAACGTATTTTTTTGATACTCAGCAGCCTTGATATAATTGTCAATGGCATCTTGGGGTTGGTTAATTTGAGCAAATGCATCGCCGATGTTCCCTTTGGCTAAAGCGCCAAGAATTTCGTCATCTGTAGAGAAATCATTAAATTGAATAATGGCATTTTCATAATCACTTGTACGTAAATAAGCAATTCCAGCCATATATTTAGCGAGGTTTCCTGCATCTGTACTTCCGTAATTGGCGATGATGTCAATTAAACCATATTTACCATCTGCACCATTTAAAGCTAAGTTAAACAGCGAATCAACATCTGCGACACCTTGTTCAGCTTGGTCAAAAAACGCTTTTGGATAGGCCAATTCATTCGCAGCTTCCTTTTCTTTCGGACCAGAAATAAATTTACCATAGGCGAAATAACCTAAAATAACTGCTCCAACAAGTAAAAGGCCAGCAAATAACGTTTTGCTATTGCGTTCTACCCATTGTTCAGATTTAGATGCAGTTTCATCTAAGGTGTTAAATACCTCTGCAGTTGTACTGTGTTCTTCCTGTGAAATTATTTCTTTTGAAGGTTTACTACCTCTTTTCTTATAAGTCGCCATGTTGCTATCAAAAAATTATGAGCGCAAAAATAACATATTTTATTGAATATAAATCTCAATTATTGAGGTAAATTTCGTTTTTTTGTGCTGACGCAGGAGAATGGTATGTATCTAGAAAAAATCACCCTACTTAATTATAAAAATTTCGAGTCAGTTTCGTTCGATTTTATCGATGAGATTAATTGCTTCGTGGGCAATAATGGCGTGGGAAAAACCAATGTGTTAGATGCTATTTATCACTTGGCTTTTACCCGAGGTTATTTTAATAGTGTAACGACACAAAATATCCAGCACGGAAAAGATTTTTTTATGATTGAAGGTGTTTTTGATTTTGAGGGGCGACAATCAACGGTGAGTTGCAGTTTTAAAAAGGGGCAAAAGAAAGTTGTAAAATTAAATGATAAAATTTACGATAAGCTTTCTGAGCATATCGGATTGATTCCCTTAGTGATTGTTTCACCTAACGATACCAATTTAATTTTAGAGGGCAGTGAAGTGCGACGAAAATTTTTGGATGGAGTCATCGCGCAAGCGGATAAAAAGTATATGTCTGACCTCATTGGATATGCTAAAACCCTATCTCAGCGGAATGCCTTACTTAAATACTTTGCAGCTAACGGAAAGTTTGACGCCTTGAATTTAGGCATTTACAATGAGCAGTTGGTCGATTTTGGAAAGCGAATTTTTGAAAAAAGACACGCCTTTTGTGCAGAATTTTTACCTATCTTTAAAGGGCGATATCATCAAATTAGCGGCAAACAAGAGTCGATTAATTTTTCGTACAAAAGCCAGTTGTCAAGCAGTGATTTTGAGGCCTTGTTGACCAAAAATGTGGAAAGAGATCGCTTATTACAATATACAACAGTTGGGGTACATAAGGATGATTTGGTGTTTTCCATTGATGATTATCCAATCAAAAAATACGGCTCACAAGGGCAGCAAAAAACGTATTTAATTGCGTTGAAATTAGCTGAGTTTGATTTTCTAAAACGGCAGTCAAAATTGAAACCAATTTTACTGTTAGATGATATTTTTGATAAATTAGATGCGCAGCGCGTTACTGAAATCATCAACTTGGTAAACGATGATAATTTTGGTCAAATTTTTATTACAGATACGCACGCAGAACGTACAGAATTGGCTATACAAGAGATTAGTCAACGGTATAAAATGTTTGAATTATAAGCGATGAAAAACACAAAAAAGGAAGAAACCAATGATATGGCATCATTGATGAAAAAAACGCTTCAGGAGCATCATTTGCAAAAAGGTTTAGATTTTATACAAATTAAAAAAACCTGGGTCGCTGTGATGGGGCAGGGGGTTGCAACGTATACTAAATCGGTCGAATTTAATCGAGGTGTATTAACGGTATGCTTGAGCTCATCCGCGTTACGTGAAGAATTGACCTATGGTGTGGATAAGATTGTAGCAATGCTCAATGAACAATTAGCCGAGCCAGTAATAAAAAAAATCAAACTAAGGTAGGTTATCAGATAATTTGTATATTTGTCAAGTTAAGAAAAAGTCAATTAAAAAGGGAATAAAATACAAAATATGATGAAAAAATTACTATGTACTATTGTGCTTTTCTTTATGGCATCTGCTGCCATGTTGGCGCAAGCCGATATTGAAATCACAGGTAATGGGACTATAATTACTGATGGTCAGACAGCCATTAGTATATCAGATGACACTGATTTTGGGTCAACAAATATCTCTACACCGGTTACAAAAACATTTACAGTGAACAATACAGGTACGGCTACTTTATTTATTAGCTTACCCCCGTCGCTAAATGATTTAGGTACTGGGGATACAGATTGGTCAGTAACTACGCCATCATTTAGTGTGGATCCAGGTAATTCAACTTCCTTTGATATAATCTTCAACCCAAGTGTTGGAGGAGCACAAACGATAGAACTTTCCCTTACGAGTAATGATCCAGATGAATCTCCTTATACGTTTAATGTTGGTGGTACAGGTGTTGTTGTGCCAGTTGCTGATATTGAGGTAGTTGGAAATGGAACAATCATTGTTGATGGTCAAACCACCACTGGTGCTTCTGATGATACTGATTTCGGAGCAACTAATGTTGGAACGCCAATAACACGAACGTTTACCATAAATAATACCGGTACTGATGGCTTATTTCTTAGCTTACCTCCCGGATTTAATGATTTAGGGTCTGGCACCGGAGATTGGTCAATCACGAACCCTCCGGCATTTAACGTGCCAATTGGAGGTACAACTTCGTTTGACGTTACTTTTACACCGAGTGTTTCTGGAACGCAAACAGTAGAATTAACCTTGTCGAGTAGTGATCCAGATGAAAGCCCGTTCACATTTTATTTAGAAGGATTTGGTGCCTTACCAATTGCTGCAGAAATTGATGTCACGGGAAATGGAAATTTAATAGTTGATGGTCAAACCGCAATTAGTGTTACTGATGATACCGATTATGGTTCGGTAAGTATAGGTACTCCTGTGGTTCACACGTTTACTATTAATAATACAGGAACTATTGGTTTGTTTGTGGCTCCACCGGTTATTAACGATTTAGGTACAGGAACTACGGATTGGTCTATTGATGCATCAGGTGTGCCTTTTCCAGTTCCAGCGAGTGGATCAGCAACGTTTACGGTTGAATTTAATCCTTCAATAGTAGGAGCTCAATCTGTAGAAATTTCGCTGGCAAGTAGTGATACGGACGAAAACCCATATACGTTTAACGTAGGAGGTGAAGGAATTATAGCCCCAACTCCTGAAATTGAAGTTGTGGGTAATGCTGTTGTTTTAGTTGATGGACAAACCGTTACGGCAGGAGCCGATGATACCGATTTTGGAACAACAACAGTTGGAATTCCGGTAACACATACCTTTACTGTAAATAATACAGGAACGGCAGATTTATTTTTAAGCCTCCCTCCCGTATTTAACGATTTGGGAACAGGAATTTCAGATTGGTCATCAACTAACCCATCATTTACAGTTCCAGCAAGTGGTACTACCACCTTTGACATTACCTTTACTCCGACAGTTGCGGGAGTTCAAACAGTTGAATTTGCATTGTCAAGTAATGACTCAGATGAAAGCCCTTTTACCTTTAATGTTGCTGGAGAGGGTGTGTTAAATGAGCCTGAAATTAATATTTCTGGAAATGGAACTGAAATTATAAGTGGGGATGTTACTCCAGACGTGGCCGATGATACAGATTTTGGACAGGCTGATATAACCTCTGGAACCATTGTCCATACGTTTACTATTCAAAATACAGGACCATTAGATTTAAATTTAACTGGGGCAAGTCCTTATGTAACAATTGGAGGTACAGATCCTGCTGAATTTAGTGTTACCGCAGTACCGAGCACACCGATTGCTTCTGCAGGTTCAACTACCTTTAATATAACTTTTAACCCAACATCACTGGGAGTTAAAGTAGCAACCATCTCAATTGCTAATGACGATTCAGATGAAGACCCATACACTTTTGATGTACAAGGGGAGGGAATTGATGCTAACGCGGCTTCACCCTTATTAATTACCCAGTACTATGAAGGAACTGGCGCTAATGATAAGTGGATTGAGGTGACTAACGTATCAAATTCAACCGTGTTAAACGGATCCTATTACTTAGCCTTATATACAGACTTCTTTGCCATTGATGGAATTATTAATACCACAGCGCCAAACCAATCTATCGTTATTGGAACCTTGGCTCCAGGTCAGGTAGCCTTGTATAGAAATCCTTCAGCGAGTACCCCAGGTGCTCCCAATTTAGGAACCCCAACCATATCAGCCACAACTAATGTATGTACCTTTGACGGGGATGACGTGATTTTAATTTCGTCAAATAATGGAGTGACTGCCTATGATAATAGAATTGATATTATGGGCGTAGTTGGCCCTTCAACGGGATCAACCCCAGACTGGGGTGTTGATACCGCCTTTATTAAAGGATGTGGAACGTCTGAAAGTCCAACAACAACCTTTGACGCAACTGTTAACAGTCCAACAGATGTTGACGTAAACGATTATATTCGATTGAGCTTAACAGAAGTGGATACGGCTTTAGCAGGAACCAATATTCAATTGGGAACGCAAGGCGTAGGTCCAACAGAATGGACAACTGCTTGGAGCAATAATATTCCAGATAGAACACGTAGTGTAATTATCAGTGGAACTTATAATGCAACAGACGGAAACATTATCAGTTGTGATATGACAATTACAGGAAATTTAAATTTTGATTCGGGTACCACAAATTATGTGGAAGTTGACGGTGATTTAAATATTGTAGGCACCTTCACAATTGGTGATAACGAATCCTTATATATGGGTACGGCAAATCAAAATGCAGTTATTACAGGATCAATTACTAAATATGAAACTACTACGGAATTAAAACAATATGATTTCACCTATTGGGGAAGTCCCGTAGCTAATGCGGCCATTGCAACAGTGTTTGCAGGAACGAGCTTAGGTGATGTTTATTATTGGGATGCAGACGAAGCAAATGTTATTCCGCATGGAGGTGAAGAGCCGCTTGGAGAATGGATCGTTGCTACAGGAACGATGATACCTGGAAATGGGTATATTGCCTTAGGCCCTCAAGGAGGTTCATATCCACTATTTCAAACCGTAGCCTTTACAGGAAAACCGAATAATGGAACAGTTAGTTTGTCTGGAGATACCCATATGGCAGAAACCTTAGATGATGGAAATGAACAAACCGACTTTAACGTAATTGGAAACCCATATCCTTCAGCAATAAGTGCGGATGAGTTCTTAAGTACGAACAATGTATTTTTAGATGAAACCATTTGGTTTTGGACACATGCAACGGCAAATAACTTAAGTCAAAATTCATCGCAGTATTCTAATAGTGATTACGCTTCTTATAACTATACAGGTGGCGTAGGAACTGGATCTGGAAGTCCAGTACCTGATGGAACCATCGCTTCTGGTCAAGGGTTCTTAGTGAAAGTAATTGATTATGACCCAATTGCGAAATTCACCAATAAAATGAGAATTCGTAATCAAACGGGACAATTCTATAGAGGCACTAATGAAAAAAATGCACTTGCAGAAAAGGATCGAATCTGGTTAAATGTAGAAAGTAAAACAGGAGGAGCCACAAGTCAAATGTTGGTTGGATTTATGGATAATGCAACAGACGGATTTGATCAAGGGTATGACGGAGTGAAAAATGGAGCCGGATGGATTTCAATTTACAGCACAGTAGATGATAAGAAATTAGCGATCCAAGGCTTACCAGCCTTCAGCCAAGATAGGGTAGTGCCAATTGGATTTGATACGTATATTGATGAGACAGTAAACTATGAAATTAGTATTGATAAAGTAGAAGGAGTCTTAAAGGAAAGTGAAGTGTACTTAGTAGATAATGTATTAAATATTGTACACGATTTAAACCAAGCGCCGTATGAGTTTACTATGGACACGTATGAATTTAATCCAGACCGTTTCTCTTTACAGTTTAGTAAAGGTACCTTAGGGGTTGATGATGCTACGCTTGATAAAGACTTTGTTGTTATTAATAAAGAAAACGCTTTTGAGTTACGTTCTAATTCGGTAATTAATACGCTTAAAGTGTATGACGTAATGGGAAGGTTATTAATGGAAACAACACCAGAACAAAGTGTTTTTGAAGTAAATACGTCGTCAATACGGAAAGGAACGGTACTTGTTTTACTAGCAAGTTTCGAAAATGGAGCTGAAATGAGTAAAAAAGCGATTAAGTATTAATCACATTTCATTTGAATACATAAAAAAAGCCTGGTGAAATTCACCAGGCTTTTTTAGTATACATTAGGTGCTGCTTAGAACATCTCTGTTCCAGCAAAGTGAAAAGCGCTTTCTATAGCTGCATTTTCATCACTATCACTTCCGTGAACAGCATTCTCACCAATAGAGGCTGCATATAGTTTTCTAATTGTACCTTCAGCTGCTTCTGCTGGATTGGTAGCACCAATCAAAGCTCTAAAGTCTTCAACAGCATTGTCTTTTTCAAGGATTGCTGCAACAATAGGTCCGCGTGTCATATACGTTACCAATTCCCCGTAAAAAGGTCTATCTTGGTGAACTGCGTAAAATGCTTTCGCATCTCTCGTTGTCATTTGAGTTAATTTCAAAGAAACAATTCTGAATCCTGCGGCATTGATTTTTTCTAAGATTGCTCCTATATTTCCTTTCTCAACCGAGTCAGGCTTAAGCATTGTAAATGTTCTGTTTGTTACCATTTTTATTTTTTCAGTTTTAAGCTGCAAAAGTAGCTGTTTTTAGCGAAAATTAAAAGGTCAATACAGTTATATTTATCTGAAGGTACTGCGCATTACATGTCTTAATGGGTTAATTGTCAAGTCTATTTAATCTAAAACAGCACGCTTCATTGCAATGAATGAAGCTGCTTTGGTGGCGCGTATTTACCTGTGTGGTTGGATGATGATTTTAAAAATTTTCCTTGCCGATAAGAGTTCAGGGTGTGGTTAGCGCGCTGAGGGGATTGTTTATACCATGGGTATGGCCCAGGTTTAATTTTGACTTTCTAGCGTACTTTTAGTTCAATTTTAAGATTTTGCCATTTATTGCACGCGTAAAATATTGTATATTCGCGCCAATGAAAACGAATGATATATCGCAGGTCAAACAGTGGTTGGCTGAACCAAAAAAAATTGCCATCGTGTCGCATAGAAACCCTGACGGGGATGCCTATGGTTCAAGTTTAGCCTTACTTCACCTATTGAATCAGATGGAACACGAGGTAACTATAGTTTCACCCAACGATTGCCCTGATTTCTTAAAATGGCTTCCCGGTCAAGAAGATATTGTAGTATTTGATCAAGATCAAGCGCGTGCAGAGCAAATTATTCAAGACGCAGCACTAATTTTTACTCTTGATTTTAATGCGTTACATCGGGTAGGGGATCAAATGGAAAAAGTACTCAACGCATTTAAAGGGGTCTTTATTATGATTGATCACCACGAGCAACCGGATGCGTACGCGGATGTCATGTGGTCTGATCCAAGTGTTTCTTCTACCTGTGAATTACTCTATCACTTTATGGAAGAAATTGGAGAAGTGGGGCGTGTGGATACGGATATTGCCACATGTTTATACACCGGAATTGTAACCGATACAGGTTCTTTTAAATACGCCGCCACCGACGCAAAAACACATCGCATTGTAGCATCGCTGTTAGAACATGAGATAGATCATGCACGAATTCACAATAGACTGTTTGATTCTAATTCTGTACATCGATTGCAATTATTGGGAAAAGCCCTTCAGAATTTAACCGCTCTTCCAGCATTTCACACGGCCTATATTTCGCTTAGTCAGGCAGATTTAAATGCCTTTAACTATAAAAAAGGGGATACCGAAGGGTTTGTAAATTATGCCTTATCGCTTGCAGATGTTGTGTTTGCTGTTATTTTTATTGAAGATCAGAAACAAGGAATTATAAAGATGTCACTTCGGTCTAAAGGCGTCTTCTCTGTCAATGAATTTGCTCGAAAACACTTTAATGGTGGTGGTCATAATAATGCAGCTGGGGGCAGAAGTGAAGCGTCTATGGCAGCAACGATTACCAAATTTAAACACTTACTTCCTACCTATAAAAATGAACTTAATGCAGCAAATAATTAAACGTAGTTTGGTACTAGTTCTGATGCTTGCCATCGTTGCTTGTGCGTCACCTTCACCGCGAAAACCAGTTTCGGTGAAATCGTCGAGTTTTATGAAAGAATCTATAGAACGAAACCGACTGATTAATCAACAAGAAGAAGAGGCATTTCAAATGCTTATGGAGCGTGATTCAACACGGGTTTACCACAATTCTGAACATGGATTTTGGTACGCTTATGATCTTGAGAATAAAACAGATACCATACATCCGAAACGTGGGGATGAAATTAGTTATACCTATGAAATTAAAACCTTAAACAATGACGTGCTCTATACGCCAGAGGAGTTGGGGGTTAGAAATTACCTTGTAGATAAAGAAGAGCTTATTAAGGGCTTACAAAGTGGACTTAAACTCATGAAGAAAGGAGAGATCGTAACATTTTTGTTTCCATCACACCAAGCATATGGCTATGCAGGTTATAAAAAAATTGGATCAAATCAACCGCTAATCTATACTGTAACCTTACAAACAATTAAACAAAACAACGAATGAATATGAATGCTTTTAAATCGTTTGCGATACTTGCAATGACTTTAATGATGTCGTGTAAATCTCAAAATTTAGATGATGGACTTTACGCGGACATCAAAACTGAAAAGGGAAATATCCTTTTGGAATTGGCCTTTCAAGATACGCCTATAACCGTAGCAAATTTTGTCTCACTTGCGGAAGGTAAGAACGAGTTTGTTTCTGAAAATTACAAAGGAAAGAGGTTCTATGACGGATTGGTATTTCACCGGGTGTTGAAGGATTTTATGATTCAAGGAGGTGACCCATTAGCGAATGGTACCGGTAATCCAGGGTATCGATTTGAGGATGAATTTCCAAAAAATGATAGCGCCCAATTGAAGTTAACTCACGATGGTCCTGGGGTCCTGTCGATGGCAAACGGAGGGAAAAATACCAATGGCAGTCAATTTTTCATCACCCATAAGGCAACCCCTTGGTTAGATGGGGTTCATACGGTTTTTGGTCATGTGGTTGACGGACAAGCCGTAGTGGATTCTATTGCTCAAAATGACGTTATTGAACAGGTGGAAATTATACGCGTTGGACGCGAGGCGAAAAAGTTTGATGCGGTAAAGGTATTTTCTACTTATTTTAAAAAGTTGGAAGAAAAATCGCGGTTAGAAAAGGAGGCGATGGATAAATTGAAAGCTGACTTTTTAGTGCAGGCGGAAGAACGAAAAGCGAAAGCGAACGAATTTGACTCTGGTCTCAAAGTGTACATAATTGAAAATGGAACAGGAGAAAAACCAGCCATAGGGACGGAAGTAAAGGTCAAGTATGCAGGATATTTTACAGACGGAACTGTATTTGATACAAATATTATAGAATTAGCTGAAAGTTATAAAATTTTTAATCCCCAGCGCGAAGTGCAAGGAGGATATGAGCCCATGCCTGTAGTGTGTTCTCCAGAATTAAATATGATTCCAGGATTGAGAGAGGCCTTGTTGAGTATGAAAAAAGGGGATAAGATTATGGCATTTATACCTACTCATCTAGCGTATGGTGCACAAGGAAATCCACGCGCTCGAATAGCACCGGACACAGATTTAATCTTTGTTATGGAGATGTTGAACGAATAAAAGGCTAAGGAATAAATAAGAAGCGAGTCTTGATGTATCAAGACTCGCTTTTTTTATGAAATAGGTCAAGCAGTTGTTGGGCGGCTTGAAAAGGACTAATTTGATGAGCCTTAATTTTGGCTTCAAGTACGCCAAATTCTTGTTTAACGGCAGGATTTTGATAAAAACGCGTATGTAACCCTTCACGAATGGTTTCCTTTAACCAATAGAGGTTTTGTTTTTCACGGTGTTGCATGAAGTAGCCATTTTCTTTGGTTAGGCTGCTGTATTCTTCAATTTTTTTCCAAACGGTATCAATGCCCGTTTCATGCAGGGCGCTACACAAGGTGACCGAAGGAACCCATTTACTTTCTTTTAATGGATATAAGTGAAGGGCACGGTTAAATTCAACCTTGGCCAATTTGGCTGCTTTGGTGTTCTCTCCATCGGCTTTATTGATCACTATCGCATCTGCCATTTCAATAATCCCGCGCTTTATGCCCTGCAATTCATCACCAGACCCCGCCAATTTTAATAATAGAAAAAAATCGACCATCGCATGTACCGCCGTTTCAGACTGGCCCACGCCTACGGTTTCAATAATGATAAAATCGTAACCAGCAGCTTCACATATACTAATAGCTTCCCTGGTTTTTCTAGCAACTCCTCCTAAGCTATCCCCAGCGGGAGACGGACGGATAAAGGCGTTAGGGTTATTTACTAAGCGCTCCATGCGCGTTTTATCTCCTAAAATACTACCGCGTTGTAAAGAACTGCTGGGATCAATGGCTAAAACCGCCACCTTCTTTCCTTGTGCGGTGGCAAAAGTTCCAAAACTTTCAATAAAGGTGCTTTTTCCAACCCCAGGAACTCCTGTAATTCCAACCCGAATAGTTGTGCTCGGAATAGCTAAGCAGGCTTCAATTAAAGCACTTGCTTGTTCGCGATGTTTAGGGTGTGTACTTTCAACTAAGGTAATGGCACGACTTACATAACTAATAGTTCCTTTTTTAATTTCTTCCACAAATTTGGCCGTCGACGGAAATTTATGCCGTTTAATTTTAATTTTTTGAACAGGATTAGGCGTCGTAACCCCTTTGAGTTCTTCTAATGCCGATTCCTTTTTTTTAGCAGTCATGGTAGTGTCTAGCGTTCATATCTGGGTTTAAAATCTCCATAATCATTAGCAGCTCTGAATGCCCTGTACCACAGTGGGTTCATGCTAAGAAAACTACTGTATTTACCTAAAAAAAGCATATGGGCCGGGTTCTTTGCGATTGACCTCGGTAGATTTTATGTAAATTTAGAATATTTTTTAAGAAAACTGCAACGAAGATGAAATTGACTCGTAATTAAGACAGACAAACTATTAATGAGCACAATCAACATACACTCCGATCTAATAAAAAAATGTAAGCGGAACGATCAAAAGGCGCAGATGCAACTCTATGACCTCTATGCTAAAGCAATGTTTACAACAGCGAAAAATTTTGTAAAAGATCATGCAGTCGCTGAAGATATGATGCAGGAAGGATTTATTAAAGCCTTTAGAAAAATAGATAGTTTTAACCAAAGTGTGTCGTTTGGTGCCTGGTTAAAAAGAATTGTAATTAACCAATGTTTAGATTGGCTTAAAAAAAGAAAGTTAAAAATAGTGAATTTAGACGATGCGCAAGTTAAGCATCACGAGGAGGATGATTGGCAAATAGAACAGACGGTATCAATGACACAAATTATAGAAGCGATAGATGCCCTCCCTGAATCAAATAGAATAGTGGTAAAGTTATTTTTATTAGAAGGATACGATCATCAAGAAATTTCTCAAATCTTATCGATTTCAGAAGTGAATTCTAGATCCCTATTACATCGTGGAAAAGTAAAGTTAAAAGAACAATTAAAAACCGTACAATATGCCTGATATAAGAGAATTAATCAAAAAAGAACAAGAGGCTGTTGAACTTCCTGTTGATCATAAAAATCGTTTTGAACAGCGGTTAAAAAGCCTACACAACAGTCAAAAGAAATCGCATTTTTACTTTCTTAAAATTGCGGCATCCATCATCGTATTGGTTGGTTTGGCCTACACCTTCTGGCCAGCAACTACCGTCATGGACCCTACAGAGCAACTAGAAAATTACGATATAGCAACGGTTTCGCCGGAGCTAAAAGAAATAGAAAATAACTATGTAGCGGCAATAAATTTTGAAATGCTAGGGATTGTGCTAACCGATGAAAATAAGGCACTTATTGATGCCTACTTGAAAAAGGTAGCAGAACTTGAAAAAGACTATAAGCAACTCACAAATGATCTGATTAACAAAGAAGTTAAAGAAGAGATTGTAGACGCATTAATAGATAATTTACAATTGAGACTACAACTATTGGTAGAATTAAAAGATAATTTAAAAGAACTTGAAATTAATAAAAACAGAGAAAATGAAAAAAATATTATTTAGGATAACACTACTTACCTTGTGCTTTAACCTACAAGGATTTGCTCAAAAAGTACACGAACGAACCTTTAAGGAAGAGTTTAATACGAATGGAGATGTTGAAATTAAGGTGGATACACGCTATACAGATATAATTATTGAACCTTGGTCAAAGAACTCGGTACGTGTGGAGGCTACGATTAAAATAGAAGGAGTAGATGATGATAAAGCGGAAAAAACCTTAGATAATTGGAATTTTAAGGCCTTAGGAAATAAATCGCTAGTAGAAATTACAACCCGAGAGGAAAACCTCTTGTTCTCGTCAAATCTCTCGTATAGTCCTAAAAGTCGTGTAGTGGTCGGTAACAATTTTAAATTTAACGATTTAGAAGCGCTTAATTTTGATATAAACGATAATATAAACTCATCTACGGTAATAGTTAACGGTAAGAAAGTTGACGGAAAAGGGAGCAACTATGTTGTAATT